>Ga0209624_10000008_pt1 | contig 223104 bp, 181 predicted proteins | sample JacPinW_OM2H0_O1_FD_188565 | JGI IMG/M metagenome (GOLD analysis project Ga0209624, IMG submission 188565) | Forest soil microbial communities from Algoma, Ontario, Canada - Jack Pine, Ontario site 1_JW_OM2H0_O1 (SPAdes) (version 2) | ecosystem: Environmental > Terrestrial > Soil > Boreal... | reverse complement strand
CGGGGCAGACTGCGAGATGCTCCTGTAGCCTATTCTGCTCTTCCTCGCTAAGCTGGCCTGAGGTCGAGACGGCACAGAGCTCTAAGAACTCGTCATGGGGTCCGCTTGGCAACAACGCACCCGCTCCTACGATGGCTAAGGGCTTCTATCATACTGCTTCTTTGCCCGGCAGTTTGCCAGCAGAAATCTGTTTGCGCAGCTTGTCGAGCCCACGGTAATAGTGATTCCTCGCGTTGCCGATAGTTTGACCGAGTTTGGCGGCAATCTCTTCGAATGTGTAGCCCTCGAAGAAGAACAGATGGAGCGTCTGACGCTGGCTTTCCGAGAGTTCGGCGAACCAGCTTTGCAGAGCTTCCTTTCTCTCAAGGATTCCGTTCATCGGATCCGGAGGGCGGCCGGCTCGCATCGACACATCGCCTAGCCGATCCGCTGCCTGATCCAGATCCAGGTGGGTGTAGAAGTGCCGAGAGGTCAGATAACGCCGGCGGGAGATGGCTCGACGATAGGTCATTTGGAGAATCCAGAACCGCCCTGAGCCTTTTGAACTGTCAAAAGTTCCGCAAAGGCGATGCACCAATAAGAAGATGTCTTGGAGGAGGTCGTCGGCTTCGGCGGTATCGCGAAGGACATTGTAGGCGACTCCGCGGATCGTTCGTGCGTAGCGCCGAAAGAGTACGGAGAGAGCTTCCGCGCTCCCATGACAAATCTGCTCGAGGACGGCTTCGTCCGACGGGCTGGCCGCGGGAAGGGAAGAGTCAGCGACATCGGGCGGTTTGTCGTCCTCGCAGGGACGCCCCAGGGCAGGGAAGCGGAATGTGATTGAGGCATTCATAACTATTGTTCCGAACGCGCGGGAGGGAATGCTTTAGCTAAATCCCTTGAAACTAGGTATTTGTTCCCGAAGGCCTCCCTCTCTGCGATCTTCGCCTCCTTAATAATCCCCATCCTCTTTAATAGGCGGTCTTTAGTTGAGAGGGTGTCGGAGCATTGGCAAAAGGCTCCGCACCCATCCGATGCGCAGGTAAACGGTTTACTATCAAAAGCTTGCATCAATGCCGACGAGTGCGGACTCAGTCTTACCTTGCGCATTTGCCCCGACACCATTCGGGTAATCATTCACTCTTCTTGTACTGCGTTATCTTGCTTAGTGGTAGCATAGCGACGGTGGCCAAAAAGGATACCTACATTCCTTCGAGGCGCACCGGTAAAGGACCACTCGGAGCAAAAGTGTTCTCCTACTACACCCAGGATGAACGGCGACTCGTCGAAAAGGCCGCGAAGCTTGAACATCGGAGCCTCAGCAGCTTTGTCGCAATTGCAGCCGTTGAACGCGCGCAACGAGTCCTCGGCCGGAACTAAGCGCCTTTACACATGCCACGGCCAACTCCTCTCGAACTAATACTACCGTTATCTAGTGTTAGTCAAACGAAATCGCGAGTCGCTTTATGCTCAATCGTCCCGAAAGGGCCCCAAGCAGCGCAGCTTCCACTTTCGCGGCAGCATCGTCCTGCATGTGTGGCAACTCGTGTGGAGGACTGCCCGGGCGATTCGGAAGACCAAAGCGCTGTGTTTTACGAACAATACTGCTAGAGCATCGTTGCAGCCCATGCGCAAAGCAGCCATCAAGTCTTCGTCGGTAAAGGTTCGAAGGCGTGAGGGAGAGAGAAAAGAGACTGCCAGTTCTTCATCGGATAAAGGCATGGGCCCTCCCTAACCGAGCTTGGCGTAGTCCGATCTCCCTCAGGAACAAGGCCTTCGCGGCCTCTGGAATAGCCTTCCGAAGGCACATCGCGAACAACGAGGATTCAATAACGCAACCAAGTTCTAATCCATCTTGGAATAATCCATTTTGGAGTATTTGTCAACCACTTCCTATGCTCCCAAGATATGGAGCGTATCGGAGGACTCTCTCCCGAGAGGCAGCGCGATCGAAAGGTTTTCCTCCAGCTCCTTCGCCGCGTCCGAATCGAGGCGAAATTGAGTCAGGCGGAACTTGCCAAGATGCTCGGGGTCACGCAGGCGCGTGTCAGCAAGTACGAACAAGGTGAAAGACGAATAGATATGTTGGAGTTGAAAAGGGTCTGTGATGCCATCAGGTTGCCTTTGATCGAGTTTTCAAGGCGATTCGAGGAGGGCTGCAAGTGACCCGCTCAACCGAACGGAAATAATCCATTTTGGAGTATCACTTACCATCTTCCTATGCTGGCGCCCGATGGTGTCTTCAGCACAACGATCAAGCAGAAAACAACGTGAGCGAACGATCCTTCTCGACCTCCTGCGTGAACTCAGAAGGCAAAAGGGACTGTCGCAAGATCAGATGGCAAAGGCTATCGGAACAAAGCAAGCTTTTGTCAGCAAGTATGAAACTGGAGAGCGCCGGCTCGACTTCTTGGATCTTGTGGCCATTTGTGAAGTCCTAAACATGTCCATCGTGAAATTCGCCGAGCGTTTTGAGATCGCCCGCAAACTCAAATAAGGTTCACACTCTCACCTACTGGAAGTCGTCTTGCTGGACCGGACGATCCGCCTGTTCTTACGGCGCTTCTTTCTGCACCTGCTCCCCAGAGGGTTCGTGCGCATCCGTCACTTCGGATTCCTCGCCCGTTGCTGGCGCGCTTCACGCTGGACACGATCGCGACCACTGCTGTCCCGCAACTCCCCAACGCCTGCCCCAGCGGTGACCCGCCAAGCTTCCTCCGAGACTTCGATTCTTCGCAGCATGTCCACCACGATCGACCCGGGGATGTGCTCCGGCACGCCCACCCACTTTTGTCCGCTTCTTCCCCAACCTCTCTGCTGCAGCTTTCCGCATACGCTCTTGCTCATCTCGGCCGCCACTCCGACCATCCGCACCGCATCTCCGCCACTACTGGCCGCTCTCCCCAAGCTCTGTTCCGGTCCACGCTGCCGTTCCAATCCCATGGCGCACCGCGTCCGCCGCAAACGCCAGCGGCTTCCTCCTAGTCTCCTCATCGAAAACGCCTCGGATCGATGTTCCCGCTCCGCCCCAAAAGTCTGCCCCGAGGCGTTTCCGATCAAGGCTAGCGACACAAGGCTAGCGACCATTCGGGTGTAAATGGCGAGAAAGGCATTTCTCGCAGAAGTCATGGAGGGTTCAGGCAGCGACTACAACAGGCGGCCACCTTCGTTTTCAACAGAGGGGTTCACCCCAGTCGGTGACGCAGGCATCGCTGAGCCTCTGCCTGCCGACTGAGGGACCTATTCATTTTTCGAATGTAGCTTCCAGGGGTGCGCGAAGGCGAGCGACGAATTGTCGCACGTAATTCTCCCAGTCTGCTTCCTCGGGAAAATCGCCGCTCTTGCTCCAGCCGGCACCGAAATAATATAGAAATGGTTTGCCGGCCTGCGCCGCCGAAGTGGCCAGCAAATTGGCAACTGGCGGGAGGCCTTCGCTGGTCGGTGTGGTGAGATCCACTTGCGTCGGCTGGGGCAGCGTGGCGCTTTCGGTCGCGAATGCCTCGATTTTTCCTGGCATCACGATAGCACACCCGATGTTTCCGCGGTCGCGATCAGCGGGCTGCCAATAGCTCATCCAACCCTCTTCTTGATTCTTGGCGATCACACCGTCGCCGGGACGTTGCGCGATGCCGATCCCGATGTCGAACTGCGGGTAACGGTCGGCGGCGAATACGCTTTCGGCGCGGGTCATGTTGGAACCGGCGTCGATGGTGATGCGCTTGGTTTCAGAAATTTTGTGTTTTCCGGCTTCCCAGGCATCGTAGGTCACCTCGAATTCAGAGCGGATCGGCCCGGTCGCGATGATCCGCGCGCTGTTGTAATTGCTTGACACATAGTATGTATGATTCTCCCAAATGCCGAGCCCGCCGCAACCCCGGCTCCGCCCGACGCGATAATCATCCAATCCTTCGCCGTGATCGTTGTGATAGTCGCCGTTCTTGTACCACTCGTTGATCACCAGGGCGCGCGTGCTCTTGACCCACACATCTACTCCACTGCTCTCCGTGCCCTCGGCTGGAATCAGGTCCCGGTGGTACATGCGATGGGCGATGCGATCACTCTCCCAAGCCATGTCGCGATAGCGCTCCTCTATTTGCCGCGCGTACGTTTTCAAAATCGGCTGCGGTACGGCAGCCAGAGCGGAGGCGTCCAGGATGTAGTAGGTCCGCGATTCCCCCGGCGCCAGATCCGCCTGGAAAAGGAATGTGTCCGGCGCTTGCCCTGATTCGGTTGCGTAAATCTGAGAATCTAGAATGCGGGACGCCAAGCCATCCATCACTGCCGGGTGTGTCGCACGCAACCCCCGGCGGGCCAATCGAGAAAGGCTCAACTCCACCGTTTCGCAATGGCGGTACACATGAATCGGATTGGTCACCCGGATCGCCAGCGGCTTGGCCTTTTCAAACACCGCCATCCGGTACAACTCGCTGCCTGCCAGCAGAAACGCGCCAACGCCATACACCTCGGTGGAATCGTTTGCGAACGTTTTCGGGTCGGAGCCGATGGGTTGAACATGCGTCAGTTTGCCCTCGGCGTCCGCGCAATCAGCAAGGGCAGTCCACGCTCGGCGAATCGCGGGCTTGAATTTTGCGCCATCGAGCAAACCTTGATTCACGCCCCAAGCCAGCGCATAGGCATGAAAACCAGAGCCGCTCGTCTCCTTGAGGGGATAACTCTGCGGATCGAGCAAACTTGAATGCCACAGACCATCGGGTTGTTGGGCTTTAAGAATCGACTCAGCCATTTCCTGGAACAATTGCTGGAAACGCGCGCGACTCGGATGGTTTGCTGGCAACAACTGCAGCATGCGGACAAGCCCGGCCATGACCCAGCCATTGCCCCGGCTCCAGAAAACCTTCTTGCCGTTGGCCTCGCGCCGGTCGAAGTAGGTACTGTCGCGGAAATAGAGATGTTCGCCCGGATCGTAAAGATAGTCTGTCGTGCGCCACCAATTCTTCACTGCAAAATCGAGATAGCGCTCGTCGCCAGTAAGGGCGAAGACCTGCATCCACACCGGCGGGGCCATGAACAGCGAATCGCACCAGGACCACAGTTGGGAAGCCTGGTCGTAAGGCTGATGGAAATCCAGGCTTTGAACTTCAGGCGGCGCGGAGAGGACCGCGTCGAGCCGCGCCCGCAAGCCTGCAATCATTTCCGGATCGCGGTAAAGGAGATAGAGACCTGCGTATGCCTGTCCGACCGCCAAATCGTCGGCATGATACACGCGTGGTCCAGGCTTCCAGCGGTTGGCCACGCCCACTGCGAGTAGCGCGTCACGGTATTTCGGGTCACCGGAGATACCGGCCAGGGCCATCATCCCTGCGTCTCCGGCCGCCTGGGTCCAATCAGTTGCAGAGTGCGCGGAAGGATGCGCGAGTTGCCAATCCGCCACGCGCTCCATGATGGAAAGAACATCCGCCGGCGTGAGTCGCTCGTTCTGAGAGTCCGCCGCGGCCATTGAAAATGGGATGGCGAAACCCAGAACGGCTATTCCCAAAACGCAGCGGCGATAAACACCGAGCAGAAGAGCCTTCATCATCATCAGGAGGTGTTTTGATAGCGGTTGCCTATCCTGGGCCAACGCTCCGCCCTCGAAGCATACCGCAGAACGTCGAGAATCTCGAATTCGGAACTATCCATTAAACGGGCTTGCTGGGGACCGACGACGATCTTCGCAAAGCCAACTTCAAGCGCATCAGGTCGGATTCAAATCTCCGAGTAGCGCGTTTACCAGGCGCTTCGAATTAACCGCGGAACCTTGATAGAGCGCACGCAACCAAGAAGGCTCAACAAAGTCAACAAAGGCTTCTACGTCGGAGACAGGCAAGGAGCTGACGAACTAAAAGCGGCATGAATTTGCATTTACTTTTGAGATTTCCCGCGGTTCACCAGAACGAATTTCTGAAGCCTTTTGCCAGTGTCAACTTCCCCTGTATAGAGATCGCCGCGAGAATCAGAAACCAGCTGGTGAAGCCAATGAAACTGCCCGGCATTGCGGCCGTTGTGCCCCGTTTGGCCCTCAACGGCCCCGTCGTCTCGCCGAACGGTCCAAATGACATTGTTTTCACCGTCGGCTACCAACAGAAACTTTTGGCGCTCGTCGGTCGAAAACGCGAACTGCCATACCGAACCGATCCCCAGCGTTTCCGGGCGCAGAGTGAACTCCTTAACGAATTTCCCTTGCTTGGTGAACACTTGGATGCGGTCGTTGACGCGATCGCAGACATAGACTAGCCCATCTCGCGAAATGTGGACGCAGTGTACCGGACTGCGAAACTGCTGATCGCGTGGTGCGGCAGGATCGTACGGCCCGGGGTCGATATCATTCGGAGGGTTTCCATAGGCTCCCCAAAGTCTCTTGAACGCGCCGGTGCCGGAGTCGAAAATAATCACTCTCTTGTTCATATAACCATCGGCGATGTACACCTCGTGTGCTTCCGAATCTACCTCGATGCCGGCTGGGCGCCCCAATATGTCCGTGCGCAGACTGTTCGGCGGATCGGATGAAGGGTGACCGATCTGCAGCAGAAAATGTCCATCACTCTTGAACTTGAGGATATGGCGGTCGGTCGGCCCGTTCCCGCCGATCCAAATGTTTCCATCCTTGTCCACATAAATTCCGTGTTCCGACTTGGGCCAATCAAATCCCTCGCCAGGTCCGCCCCAGGAGCCGAGCAAATGTCCTTGCGTGTCGAATTCCAGGACCGGAGGCGCTGCGATGCAGCACAGCGAACGCGGCGGAGTAAGTGAAGCGCCGATCTCGTCGACCGTGTTCGAGGCGGGTCGTTGCAAAACCCAGATGTGGTCCTGCCGATCTACAGCTAAGCCGCCGATTTGTCCGATGATCCAGTTGTTTGGCAGCTCCAGAGGCCACAGCGGGTCAACCTGATACCTCGGCACCTCCTGGGCGCAAGTCGCCAAGGAAAAAGCGCTGAGCAGAATCGCCAATGCGATGCTGTAGCTGACCGACACGAGTGCAAATCTGTTTTGGAAAGGCATAGTGTGAATGAAGCGCTCCGCGCAAAACGTCTTTCCTTCGTTAGAAGCCGACGGAGTATATGTCAACGCGGTGGATAGGTACGTGTCATACCGCAATAGAAATGTCCCCCTGGTTTTGACTTCATGCTGCTCCGGCCTATTCAGTATTAGAGAATCTTGGTTGAAGTCGGCGCTACAAGTTTCTACCTCGTGACGGCGGCGACCGTGGATCTATGAAGGAAAGACAAAAGGACCATCGCATTGAAGGCACTCTTTAATTCCATCAGGTACATCTCGGACGCTGAAAAACTCTATTGCACCTTGGCATACTCGATCCTCGCCTGCTTCAGGATAGGTACGTCAGGATCGGCGTCTTTCCAGAGGGTGAAGAAATCCTGGTAGGCAGCACGCGCTTTGCTGCTATCTCCCGACAAAACATAAGCTCTGCCTTGCCCGAGGTGAGCCAGTGCGCCAATGATCTCCTCCTGAACAACTCCGGGATGGTCGAGTATTTTCTGGAACTCGGCAGCAGCCGGGGGACCCTGCTCCGCCTCCAAGTAAGCTTGGCCGCGCAAGTAAACTGGATAAAGGCAGAAGCCCGCACCCAGATCCGTGTACCCCAATTCGTAGGGCGCAGCAGGCGCGAGATCGTCGATCGCCCTTGCAGCATTTCGAGTCTGAGTATCGATGGCTGCGCGGATCGTCGGCAAAAAATTCGAATGGATGATGGTATTTTCGGGGTAAGTTTTGTCCAGAGTACTGGCCAACCGAGTGGCTTGCGTGTAATCGCCTGCCAGTCCCAAAGCGATGGCCGAGATGGCTTCGCCCTCCCGGCCACTCGAGAGCGCCAGCGCAGCATGCGCTTGCTCTTTAGCCTGAGCGATGTTGCCGACCAGCGCCTCATGCAGTGCGGCCACCGCCTGGTATTCCGCAGCGCTCTGTTTGTCATCCGCTCGTTGGGCGGATTCAACCGCGCGTTTCGCCAGCACCCGCGCCTTGGCAAACTGCCCGCCATATGAGGCGGTGTCTGCTTGCTTTTGGAGAATCGCGTCCTCCCACCCTGGCTTGCCCACCAGTTCAGCCGATTCCTTGTCCATCCCCGGAACGTCGCGCTGAAGGAAATCAATCCCATACAGAATGGTGTGGTAGATGGGAGCAGCCTGAATTCGAAGTCCATCTTGTGCTGTGGTCCGGGCTTCTTCTAGCCGGTTGAGATAGAGGTAAGCGGAGGCGAGATTCGAGTCGGGCTTTGTCGGGCGACTCAGCTCCTTATCTTTTTGAGCCATGGCAAGGGCGTCGTCAAAACTCCCCAACAAAATGTAGATGATGCCGAGATTGCCTCGGGGAACGGAATCGCGCGGATAGATCTGCGACCACAGTTCGTAATCCTCGCGGGCTGCCTCCAGATTTCCGGTGACCATGTCGTGATAGTGCGCGGTAATATAAAAATTCTCGCGTTCACTTAGTCGTTCGCGAAGTTCGTACGCCCTGCGAAGGTTTTCCGCCGCACGGGCGGACTCTCCGAGATTGAAATAAATGACTCCCAGTTGCGCATAAGCCATTGCGAAAGTCGGATCCTTATCCAGAGCCCGCTGAAACAATGGGATGGTAGGAATGAGATCGTCTTTCCGTCCCCTCATGGCCAGGCTGTAGGCCTTGAGCGCTTCGAGCGACGGCGTAGTCACGTCTTCAGGGCGGACGTCATATTTCTGGACCGAAGCGAGCGACTCACCGAGCTTGCCACGGATTGCCGAGGCAACGCTTCCGAGGGCGTCCAGAACGTGGTTCTTATCGCTGGCCTCCGCCTCCGCGCTGGCGAGGGCTTCACCGTTTGAGCAATCGAGCGCCCGCAGAGTTAGAAGGTAACTCGTGCCGATCTGCGCAATCGAACCATCCAGTGCCGCGGCACCCGCCGTGCGCTGACAAACTTCCTGCGCTAATTCGTGGGTCAAGCGCGCATCTTTGGGCTGCCCCATCAGAGATAGGGTCTGTCCAACGCGCTGGTCGGAGAGCAAGTTTAAAAAAGGCGACTGTTCCAGTTGTGCCGAAAGCCCTTGCCGCAGCGCACCGTCGAAGACCGGATCGCCGGTCGTATTGGCGAAGTCGGCGATCACGACGGTGTCCTTTTCAGTAAGCTTCGGCGCCCTGTGCGACGACCCGTACCAGGCAGCAGCAAACACGGCGGCCAGTGCGATGGCCGTGACTCCAACCCAAGGCCACCACCGGCTCGAAGTTTTGTCGTCGGCTTGGTCGTCGGTCTGTTCATCGACTACAACGCGCGTGATCGAGTGACTCTCGACGACGATGTCTAGCCTTTCGGGAACGAGCCGCACTTTTTCGGTAAACCGGTAGCCTCGACCGGGGACGGTGACGATGTAGCGATGGTCGCCGGCAGCCTCGGCTAGGGTCTTGCGCAGGACAAAGATGTTCTGCGCCAGGTTCGACTCCTCGACAAAGGTGTCGGGCCAGACTGACTTCATTAGATCGTCTTTGAGAACCAGGGTTTCGCTGTGCTGGACCAACACGAGCAGGGTTTCAAAAGCCTTGGGCGGCAGCGGGATGGGTTGGTCATCCCGCAGCAGGAGCAGCTTGTCGGGGTCGAGGCGAAAAGGCCCAAACTCGTACAACTGTTTTGTTTCCGTGGCCATAGCCCGACCCTGATAAATCCTAAGAAATCCTGATGGCTTCCTAAAGACTTCCGCGGCCCAGTTGCGGCAGAGTGCACTCCCGTCAGGCGAAATCGACCGGAAGTCGTTCCGAAAGTCGTCCCGAACTTGGCTGGCACTTTAGCACGAGAAGCGCGCGGGGTAAAGGTTTCAGAGGAGGCCGTCACGGTACATAAAAGGATAGAAATCACCATCCAGACCGACCAGATTCTGACCATCCGGCGCAGCGCTTGCGCGCGGCTGTGGTGCCAGCAGTGTGGCTGCGAGGTCGATGTTGTCCAGGCAGAGATTTTGTCGGGCAAGGGACGCATGCTCGACACGGGCGGTGAGACGAAGCAATGGCATTGTTTCGACGGGCCGGACGGGACACCGCTGGTCTGTTTGGAGTCGCTGCTCAAGGCCGGCTGAGGGGGCAGATTGCAAAGTTGTCATGGGGCGACGTCGCCTGACAAATGGCGGCGCGTGGGTTGCGGGGAACAATCCACTTGCCGAGTTGTCCGGCTAGCTATGAAAGGTGTCGAGGGGGTGACGTTGTCTGACAAACGGCGGCAGGCGGGTGCGGGGAATCATCCACCTGCCGCTGGCTTTACCGATCGACAAGTTACGGATCGCAATTTTCGAGAACAAATTAGGAGAGTCCGATGAGGCAGCAAACCTTGAAGCATTTCGCACTATTGACTTTGTTCGTGTGCGCCACAGCTTATGCTCAACTTACGCCCGCTGGCGATGCTTACACTAATACCGCCAGCTCTACGACTAACTATGGAGCTAAGACGTTGCTCGACGTCGATGACACCACGCAGATTACTTACATTCAATTTAATCTGGCATCGGTTCCGACCACGGCGAGTATCAGCCAGGCCACGCTGAAGCTCTACGTCAACACCGTGACTACAGCGGGGAGCTTCAATGTGGACTACGTCAACGGCGCGTGGGCGGAGAGCACGATTGACGCGAGCAATGCTCCGGCGCTGGGAACGACGATTGCTTCGGATGTGGCCATCACTACGGCGGATAAGAATCAGTACGTCCTTATTAATGTGACGTCGGCGGTGCAGGCGTGGTTGAGCGGGAGCGAAGCGAACAATGGCATCGCGCTGGTGGCGAATGGTTCGTTCAATGCGACGTTCGACAGCAAGGAAAATACTACGACCAGCCATCCGCCGGAATTGGATATCGCGTTTGCTGGCGGCGACGGAACGATTACAGGAGTTACAACTGCTAGCGGCAGCGGACTAACTGGCGGCGGGACGAGCGGTACGCTGAATCTGGCGCTGACTAATGCTTGCGCGGCGAATCAGGTGTTGCAGTGGAATGGCACTTCATGGATTTGCGCCGCCGTTGGAACCGGCACGATCACGGGTGTCACGGCGGGAACGGATCTGACTGGCGGTGGGACCAGCGGGAACGTCACGCTGAACCTGAACACTGCCAACGTGCCGCAGTTGAACACCGCAAACACTTTTACCGGCAATCAGACGGTGAAGGGCAATGTCGCGGCCACCGGAGCGATCAGCGCCGCCACCAGCTTCAACATTGGGGGCAGCCAATTTGTTTATGGCTCGGCCGCAAGCCAGAACGGATTTTTCGGCCTGGCCGGTAACTTCACGATGACCGGCCTTGGCAATACCGCGACCGGCTTCCTGGCGCTCTCGTCGAACACGAGCCCGACGGGCAACACCGCTTATGGAGCGTATGCTCTATCGGCCAACACGACAGGCACCGGGAACAGCGCCATCGGTTACCAGGCGCTGGAAAACAACACCACCGGTATCGAGAACACAGCCAACGGCTACCAGGCCCTTGCCATCAATAGCACGGGTTACTTCAACACAGCCAGCGGCTGGCAGAGCCTCTACGCCAACACGACGGGCATCTACAACACGGCTACCGGCGCTATCGCTCTCGCCGCCAACACGACTGGCTACTTTGACACCGCGACCGGTGGGTTCGCGCTCGCCGCCAACACGACTGGCAATTCCAACACAGGCGACGGCATGGAGGCACTCGTCGCGAATACGACTGGCTCCTCCAACACAGCCAGCGGCGCCAGTGCAATCTGGTCCAACACCACCGGCAGTCAGAACACCGCCATCGGTTTCCAATCGCTTTTCTTGAACACCACAGCTAGCGGCAACACAGCCGATGGCTACGAGGCGCTGCTGAACAGTACATCCTGCTGTAACGTGGCGGTCGGGGACCTTGCTCTCCAATTCGTCAGCACGGGCCAAGCCAATACCGGCGTGGGGAACCACGCCGGTGCTACCGCCGACAGCAGTTACGTCACGGGGAGCAATAACACCACTCTAGGAACGGGGACCAAACTGGGCACCGGCACTCTGACCAATGCCAGCGCGCTTGGCGCCAATGCCGAAGTCGATGCCAGTAATTCCCTGGTGCTGGGCAGCATCAACGGTGTAAATGGCCAGACAGCGACGGTCAAGGTCGGCATCGGCACCACCACTCCGGACAACAACCTCACGGTGAATGGCAGCGCCGATAAACCGGGTGGTGGATCCTGGGGCACCTACTCCGACGGCCGGCTCAAGAGCCTGGACGGCAACTTCAATGAGGGCTTGAGCGAGGTGCTGAAGATTCGTCCGGTTCGCTACCGTTATAAGCCAGACAATGCCATGGGCATTCGTGACGGGGAGGAGCACGTAGGAGTGGTGGCGCAGGAGGTGCAGAAGATCATTCCGGAAGCGGTGACGGAAAACAGCAAAGGCTACCTGCTGGTGAACAATGATCCGGTGATCTGGGCGATGTTGAATGCGATCAAAGAACAGCAGCGGGAGATTCGCGCTCTGAAGTCTGAGTTGCGGGCTACTCGCCAGTCTCTGCAAAAGGTAAAAGCGCAAGTAGGGAGTCGTCAACCTACGGTGGTTGCGGAGAAGTAAGTGGAGTGCAGGAAATTATATGTTAGGAGCAGTTATGACAAAGTTAGTACGAAATCAATTCGCGATTGGAATCCTTCGGGTAAACGGCGCGCTGATCTTGGTCTTCGTCATGGTCATGATCACGGCACTAGCCGGGGCTGGCGCTCCGTTGGCGGATGCTCAAACCTTTATGTTTAATCGCGCCGATTTTGCTACAGGGGTCGGCCCCGAAGCGCTGGCGGTCGGAGACTTCAGAGGCAATGGCATGATGGACGTGGTCACCGGGAATACGCAGTCGACCGCGAACACCGTCTCGGTGTTGCTGGGCGACGGAAATGGAACGTTCGCGACGCACGTTGATTATGCGGCGGGCGGAGCGCCCATCAGCGTCGCGGTCGGGGACTTCAACGGCGATGGCAAACTCGACATTGCCGTTCTCTACGGTCCGAGCAATGCGCACGTCAGCATCCTTCTTGGGAATGGTGATGGGACCTTCCGGCCTTTCATCTCGACCACAGCCGGCGCGGGGGGCAACAGCATAGCGGTCGGCGATTTCAATGGCGACGGCAAACTCGATGTCGCCATCTCCGACAATCTCGAACTGACCGAGGGCGTCGACATCATGCTGGGGAACGGCGATGGAAGCTTCCAGGCTCCAGTAACTTATGCTACGGCGAATGATCCGCGGATGGTTGTGGTTGCTGATTTCAACGGCGACGGCAAGCTCGATTTGGCGACGATCAACGGCGGCAGCGAAACTGTCTCGGTGCTGCTCGGAAGCGGCACGGGAAGCTTCGGAACACACGCAGACTTTGCCACCAAGCAACAAGGCTGCGTCAGCATTGCCGCGGGGAGCCTGCGCAACGATGGCAAGATCGACGTGGTTGCCGGATGCCAGACACTTGGCCAGATCGTGGTGTTGCTCGGGAGCGGCACGGGAACACTTGGAAAGGCGAAAGATTATGCTGTGCCCGCGGGCGCGGATATCGTTGCGTTAGGCGACTTCAACGGCGACGGTAAACTCGATGTTGCAGTCACCAATGGTGCCAGCACCGGCTCGGTGTCCGTGCTAGCCGGAAGTGGCTCGGGAACGTTGAAGGCGGCGGTTTCATTTGGCACGAACTTCGGTCCGACGGCACTGGGCGCGGCCGATTTCAACGGCGATGGCAAGACTGACGTGGTGACGGCGGACGGCGGCAGTCCGTTTGGAGTTGTCATCGGTGAGATCTCGGTGCTGCTGAGTAATGGCAAGACTCTGTTGACCGATCGCACCGACTACAAACTCACCACGCTCGCCACCAGCGGGGCTTACAGCGGGATTGCGGCGGCTGCTCTTACCAGCAAGGGCAAGCCGGATTTGATTGTTCCAGTGACTTTCGCCAATCAGCTCGCGGTTCTTGTCAACAAGGGCAATGGGACTTTTGATCCGTTTACGACTTATGCGCTGCCTACAAATCCAGAGGCGGTGGTCACGGGCGACTTCAACAATGACAAGAACAATGATGTCGCGGTTGTCAATTTCGGCAGCCCTGGCGGTATTTCCGTGCTCCTCAACTCAGGCAGCGGAACGCTCGGAGCCTACATGCAATACAACATCAACGGATACGGTTACGGCATTGCGACCGGCGACTTCAACCAGGATGGCAACCTCGATCTCGTGGTTACCGACTTCGAGAGCAATACTGTGTCGGTCCTTCTGGGCAATGGTACTGGCGCCTTTCCATCGTTCGCTACATACGCTACTGGATCTTTGCCATACGGCATCACAGTCGGAGATTTCAATCACGACGGTTTCCCTGACTTGGCCGTTGCCAATGAGGGCGGTAGCACCGTCTCGGTACTTATCAATCGTGGCGACGGAACATTTCTTCCGAAAGTGGATTACGCGGTTGGAGGTAATCCGATCTCGGTCGCGACGGCGAGCTTCCGGGACGATGGCATTCTCGATCTGGCCGTTGCCACCGATCAGGCTTTTGGCGGAATTGCCATTTTGCTGGGCAACAACGATGGGACTTTCCAGAAAGCGGTGACTTACGACACTTTGAACAATGCCTACTGGATTGTCGCCGGCGACTTTAACAACGATGGCAATGTGGATTTGGCGTTTACTGTTGTCAATGGGGGTAACCCCGGGTTCGTCACGGTGATGCCCGGCAATGGCGACGGGACTTTCGGAGCGGGCGTAACGCTCACTACTGGAACATTGCCTTATGGAATCGTGGCCGCGGATTTCAACGACGACGGCGGTTTGGATCTCGCTACCGATAATGGATCGACTAGCGATGTAGGGTCCGCAAGCGTGTTGCTGAATGAACCGGTGATCGGCTTATCGCCGAGCAGCCTCACTTTCGCCGCGCAAAAAGTGGGAACCACCAGCGCCGCGAAGGTGGTGACGTTGAGTAATCCTGGAGCGACGCCGCTGAAAATCACCAGCATCAAAATCAGCGGTGACTTCGCGGAAACCAATAGCTGCCCCAAAGAACTTACGACTGGCAAAGACTGCACCATCAGCGTGACCTTTTCACCGGCAGCGAGCGGTGCGCTCAAGGGAACTGTAACGATTAAAGACTCGGTCCTGACTAGCTCGCAAACCATCGGTCTGTCTGGAACGGGAACCATGTAGCCCGGCGCGCCCGGTCTCATCGAAACCGGGACCGGTGTCGTTGCGACCATCCGATCGAGGCGCGAATCCCGCGCACGATACCCTTCGCCCATGCCGCCGGCGCCGAGCGGCGATTGCATTTCATAGGGGCCAAGTTTTGTACCAGAGGCGAGAGGCATCGCTTTCGCATTATGGATTCTTGCGCTGGGTATTCGCTTCACTGCGGTTGACCCAATGAAGTAGTATGCGATGACGATCATGCATACATAGGGAGATTGCAGCCGTGCCGAAGAGAATCCGAAGAACAATTTTCATAGTTGGACTCGCAATTACCGCTGGCACGCTGATGGTCGCGCTGCCGTGTTTGTCCCAACAACGTTTGGCCCAGCAGCTGACGAACGACGAACTGTCCCTGACCGTTAACGCGCAGGATGGATCGTACCAACTGTCTTTGTATGAGGGGCATAATGGTCAGCCCGTGCTCAGGTCCCGTGTTGCCGCAGAGGTTGACCACCAGTGGCTTCGCTCGAGCGATTACCCGCGGCGCCAGGCTTCGGAGTCTAGCTTCGAAGATGATCTTGGCTCCGGCCAAGAGGTCACGGTCACTTGCAGCGGACTGGATGGCAAACCCGATCTTCTCTACGTGCTTCAACTCTACAAACAACGCCCCTACGGCACGGTCCAGGTAAAGGTGCAGAACAGCGCGGGACGAGAAGTAACTGTGCAGGCCCTTCGAAGTGTGGAGGCAATTGGTGAGCCGATCATCAATCTGAGCGGCAGCAATCTGGGTGGCGGTCAATCGGCCGACCGGGTTCTCTCCGACAGTTTCAGCGAAGATTGGCCGGACCTGGTGCTTTACGACCTCGGAGGAGTGCCCGGCGGGATGCATCGCGGTGCCGGGAGCCAACTCCTCTACAACCGGGAGAGTAAGCAGAGTTTATTTCTTGGCGCACTCACCTCAGACCGATTTCTGACCCTGATGCATCTGCAAGCTGAGGGTGCGGGGGCGAAGACCAAGATAGCGTCCTATACCGTTGAATCCACCGGAACCACGGAGATCCAGAAGGATTTCGATCTGAAGGATGCTCTTGCGGACGACCAGGTCGAATTGAGTCTTCCCGTTAAGCCCGGGGAAGACATGGTTTCAGAGCGATTGATGTTCGAGGCCGGTCCCGATTATCACAATCAACTGCTCGCCTACGGTGATGCGATTCGTCGATTGCACCATGCCCGCGTCTCTAGTGAGACTCCCATCGGTTGGTGGAGTTGGACCGTCTACTATGGCGCCATCAACGAAGGCGAGGTTTTGGCCAATGGTGACTGGCAAGCGGAACATTTGAAGTCATTAGGCTATAAGTATTTCCAAATTGATGAAGGGTATCAGTATGCTCGCGGAGAATTTGCAACTCCGAATGCGGCGCAATTTCCGGATGGTTTGCGGTTTGTCGGGCATCACCTCACCGGAGAGGGCCTGACTTTCGGTCTATGGACGGCGCCGTTTGAGGTGACCAAACGAGCGTGGGTCTACGAGCATCACAAAGACTGGCTGGTGCGCAACGCCAAGGGCGAGCCGATCCCCATTGGCTTAGTCTGGGGGCAGAAGTCGGATGTGCTTTACGCGCTGGACACGACCCATCCCGGAGCCCAGGCGTATATGCGGGACACCTACAGGACACTCGTCCGCGAATGGGGGGTCCGCTTCATCAAACTCGACTTCATGGATACCTCCGCGATCGAGGGTTACCATTACCGGCCCAACACCACAGCTCTCGAAGCGCAGCGCATCGGCCTCCAGGTAATCCGCGATGCCGTGGGTGATGACGTGATCCTGGATAAAGATGGAAGTCCCATGCTCAACCCGGTGGGGCTGGTGGATACGGGCCGGATCTCCGCAGACACGGGCCACAGTTTTGAGCGAACCAGGAATGCAGCCTCTGGCATCGCAGCCCGTTTCTATATGCACCGTAATTTCTTCGTCGATGATCCGGACGCCTTCAACGTCACCGCAACGCATCTCATGGAGCGTGCCAACGAAAAGTCTTCGATTTCCCAGGGCGCGGCCGAGGCGTCGATCGCGCTCTCCGCAGTCTCCGGCGGCATGTATGAGATTGGCGATGACATGCTGGTCCTGGGCTCAGAGAAGGATCGGTTGGCGCTGGTTGAAAACCGAGAGTTGCTCAGTATGGCCAAGGTCGGCCAAGCGTCCACGCCGTTAGACTTGATGACCTACGCGCCGGAGGATGGACAGCCTAGCATTTTCTTCCTCCGGGAAGATCAACGACAAGCCATACTGACGGTCTTCAATTGGACGAATACGGTGCGTGCGCACACGCTGAGACTGACGGACCTTGGCCTGCCTGCCGACCACACATTTGCAGCGACGGATGTGCTCAACCAGAGTGAGACGGTTGCGCTCGAAGATGGTGCAGTGCGGTTGGAGAACCAGCCACCCCAGTCGGTGAGGGTGATCAAGCTGATCGACACGAGCGTTGCCGCGGCTGCCCCGACCGTGACGGCGCAGGTGCCCACGGCGGCAAACGCCGGTGAGACGATCATTCTTACTGCGTTTTCGACGGTTTCGGCGCAGGGCGATGCTGGCGGTGTGCCCGCCGTCGCTTTTCACTGGGACTTCGGCGACGGCACGAGCGCGGATAGCCCCAAGGTATCTCATGCCTACACCAGAGCGGGGGAGTTCACGATCCGCCTTACAGTCGACGGAGTGGACGGAGCACCGGCCCAAAAGAATTTTTCCGTCAAGGTAACCGGCAATTTGAGGGCGCACTCTAACCTCACCGACAATCGACGCTTCATAGAGCCAGCCGACCGCTGACCGGCTGTGGAGGCAATGTGGCTCGCTTAACACCATGCGGTTAAACAGGCTGCGGAAAAAGTCGGATTGTCATGCCGCATCCACCCTCAGCGACTGAAGCCTTCGTCGAAAAAGAAGCCGGTTATCGCAGCGCTAAACCCCCGCCCAAAAACGGGCACCGAATTGAGTTTTCCGCAACCTGTGAGAGCGTGCGGTGAATTATCTGCAATTGAAAAAGCTCCACATTGGCGGTAGAAAACCGTGCGGGTAACAGTGCGATGGGCCGTATGACTACTGCGAAGGCTCCAGGAAAAACAAGTTGCCGTCTATCGGGGGTAAGCGTATTGTGAGGTGCCTGTAGAACCAGCCTTGGGGATTCCAACTTACTTAATGCAGCGGCTGTGGGCTCTTGCACCGCATTGGGATTGAGGAGTGGAATGTGGAAACGCGTACTTTCCCATTAGTCACCACCAGATCGCTCCCAACGATCCTCACCGTCGACCGGAGGCTGATCTTAGCCGCGTCACTCGGAACTATCTTTGAGTGGTACGACTTTTTTCTGTACGGCTCCCTGGCCGTGATCATCTCCAAACAATTCTTCTCCGGGGTGGACGAGACCACGGGATTCATGTTTGCCCTGCTGGCGTTTGCGGTGGGATTTGTGGTCCGCCCTTTTGGTGCAGCCTTTTTCGGCCACCTGGGAGATCTGGTGGGGCGCAAGTACACCTTTCTGATGACGATGTTCCTGATGGGAGTGACCACTCTCGCAGTCGGATTGTTGCCGGGGTATTCGCGCATCGGGATCGCCGCGCCGATCCTGCTGATCAGCCTGCGTTTGTTACAGGGACTCGCCTTGGGCGGCGAGTACGGCGGCGCCGCGGTGTACGTTGCGGAACATTCTCCCGACCACCGACGGGGCTTTTACACGAGCTTGATTCAAGCCACAGCGTCGCTTGGTCTATTGCTCTCTCTTGCGGTCATCCTTTGTTGTCGCCTCGCGACCCAATCGGCTTTTGACGTTTGGGGCTGGCGAATTCCGTTTTGGTTTTCCTCGGTCCTGCTGGTTCTGTCGCTTTGGATTCGTCTTTCCATGAAGGAATCCCGGGCTTTTCTGCAGGCCAAAGCGCAAGGCAAACTCTCGCGCGCCCCGCTGCAAGAAGTTTTCGGGGAAAAGGAGAATCTTCGCAAGGTGCTCGTGGCTTTCGCCGGCATGGTCAGCGGAATGACTGCCGTGTGGTACACAGCGCAATTCTACGCTCTCTATTTCCTCATTCAGTCTTTGCGCGTGGCTCCGACGACCGCCAATCTCTTCCTGGGTGCAGCTTTAGTTCTGGGCATTCCCTTTTATATTTTCTTCGGATGGCTCTCAGACCGGATCGGAAGAAAACCCGTCATGATGGCGGGGATGCTGGCCTCGGTTGTGCTTCTGTTCCCGTTATTCAAGGGCGTGACGCACTATGCGAATCCTCAACTAGAGGCGGCCGCGCGCGCCAACCCGGTGATGGTGGCGGCGGACCCGGTCACATGCGGATTCCAGTTCGATCCTGTCGGCCGGCGAAAGAACTTCACCGATTGCGACAAAGTCAAAGCCTTGCTTTCAAAAATGGGCGTTCCTTACACCAATTCAACCTTGCCGGCTGGGTCCGGCGTCGAGATCAAGGTCGGTTCCGGCACCATCACAGGATTTGATGCCAAGGCGATTCAGAGTGCTCTGATGGCAGCCACTTATCCCCCTCTTGCCGACCCCACCCAGATGAACATCGCCATGATCCTTGTGTTGCTAACGGTGCTTGTTGCGCTGGCGGCGGCGGGCTATGCTCCGCAGGCTGCTGCTCTCGTGGAAATGTTTCCCACGCGAATTCGCTACACCGCCTTGTCCGTTCCCTACCATGCGGCAGTGGGCTGGATTGGAGGACTGCTGCCAGCCGTGGCATTTAGTCTGGTGGTGGCGACGGGCAACATCTATTACGGTCTCTGGTATCCATTAATCGTTGTTTCTCTCAGCTTTCTCATCGGAATGTGCTGCGTGCAGGAAACCCGGGGCCGGGATCTTGATGCTGATTGAGGAAGAACGTTGGCATAAAGTCGAGGTGGAGAGATCATCATGCCAGGAGACACATATCCGAAGTTTCGCGCGGCGGCGGTACAAGCGGCTCCCGTGTTTCTGGACCGTGACGCCACCATCGATAAGCTGGACACGCTAGTTCAGAAGGCGGTTGACGCCGGCGCTGACCTGATCGTGTTTGGCGAGTCTTTCATTCCCGCGTTCCCGGTCTGGAACCTGATCTATGCTCCGATCGACCAGCACGGATTCTTCCGCCGGCTGTTTGACAATGCCGTTCAGGTTCCGGGGCCGCACACGAGGAAACTCAGCGGGATCGCCAGGCGCCACCGCGTATTCCTGTCGGTCGGCATCACGGAAAAGGATCCGATCAGCATGGGGACGCTTTTCAACACCAACCTCCTGTTCGATCGCGGCGGAACGCTGCTGAACCGCCATCGTAAGCTCGTCCCTACCTGGGCCGAGAAGCTTACCTGGGCCAATGGAGACGCGGCGTATCTGCGTCCCGAGGAGACAGACATCGGCCGGGTGGGCACCCTCATCTGTGGAGAGAACACCAATACCCTGGCGCGTTTCGCGCTGCTGGCGCAGGGCGAACAGGTACATATTGCGACCTATCCACCAGCGTGGCCTTTCTACCGCCCCGGTGGTGCTCGCAACTACAATCTGACGGAGGCGATCCGCCTGCGCTCAGCCGCCCATGCGTTCGAAGGGAAGGTATTCAACGTCGTCGCGTCCTGCGCGCTCGACGCGGATGCCATTGAGCAACTCTCGCAGGCAGATTTCAAGATGAAGGAGTTGTTGCAAGCGGTGCCCGCCCCGTTGTCGATCATCTTGGGGCCGGACGGCGAACTGCTTGCCGGCCCGGTCACGGCAGGCGAAGGTATGGTTGTGGCCGAGATCGACATTGCTCAGAGTATCGAGCACAAGATGCTCCACGATATCGTGGGCCACTACAATCGGTTCGACATTTTTCATCTGGAGGTTGACCCCACTCCTAATCGCGCCGTGTGGATGAAAACGTCGACGCGGCGGGACGAACAACCGGCGGACGAGTCGCCTGAGGTCTCACAAGACAAAAGCGCAGATTCCGTGAACCAGCGGCGCGTGGCCTTAGGGCGCGCCAAAGTTTCATGAATGGCGAGGCAGAAGCGTTTCTGTGCGGTAGGCTGGGCAACCCGGAAGCTATCTAGAACGGGCTTGGAGGATACCAATGGCGGTCTCCTCGAAGCCCATCCCGGACCGTGTGTATCAGCCACTGCGAATCGGGCTCGGGAGTTATAGTTACTCGCCGTTGCCATGTACGCAGGTTACAAGCAGGCGTCGTCTCTGTTTCGATGTGACTGTTTTCGAAATCTGTGAACCTCCGGTCGAGATGAGACGGAGCGATTAAGGTGTGATTTCGAATACCGTCCCGCCGCTATCAGCGCCGCCACTGGATGTGGTGCCGTAGAGGTTGCCCGCGCTATCGAAGATCAGCGCTCCGTAGGGATTGGCCCCGTCCGTGCCGACGCCGAAGTCATGCAGCACCGTCTCAGTCCAGTTCCCGCCCCCTGCGGGCGTCAACTCGAACGCCATACCGTCGTACTGCGTGCCACCGCCGTTATAAGCGCTGGCGCTCGTGGTGCCGTAGAGGTTACCGGCGCTGTCGAAAATCAGCGCTGCAGAGGGATTGGCCCCGTCGGTGCCGCTGCCGAAGTTATGTAGTACCGTCTCATTCCAGGCCCCGCCCCCAGCAGGCGTCAACTCGAACGCCATACCGGAGCCATCAGTGCCGCCCCGATAGGTTGTGCCGTAAAGATTGCCAGCCGCATCGAAGACCAGGCTGGCCTGGGGCTCGCTCCCGTCGGTGCCGTTGCCGAAGTTGTGCAATATCGTCTCATTCCAGACGCCGCTCCCGGCGGGCGTCAATTCGAACACCGTACCGTAAAAATCAGCGCCGCCCTCGTAAGTAGTGCCGTAGAGACTGCCGGCCGCGTCGAAGATCAGGCCAGCCTCGGGTAAGTAACCGTCCGTCCCATTGGCGTTGAAGCTATGCAAGATCGTATCGGTCCATTTTTTGTTCGGTTGCAGTGTCAACTCGAACACCGCACCATGGCCATTAGCGCCTCCACTGGCCGTCGTGCCATAGAGATTGCCGGCGGCGTCGAAGATCAAGCCGCCGTCAGGATATGTGCCATCTGTGCCGTTGTCGTCGAAGCTATACAGCACTTTTTCGGTCCATGCCCCGCCCGCCTTGCGCTCCAACTCGAAGACGGTGCCGCAGCCGTCAATACATTTATATTTGCCGCCCTCGTGCGTGGTGCCGTAGAAATTGCCGGCGGCATCGGAAACCAGGACGCCGTTCGGATTGGTGCCGTCTTTGCCATTGTTGTTAAAACTGTGCAAACTCTTCGCGTCCCAGACGCCGTTTGGCTTGGGCGTGAACTCGAAAACCGTCCCGGCGGCGTGTGTGCCGCCATATTCCGCAGTGCCGTAGAGAATTCCGGCAGTATCGAATATCAGGCTGGCGGCGGGTTGTGTCCCGATCTTGCTATTGAGGCTATGCAATATCCGTTCTTGCTGGGCGGCCGCGCGCGTGCCGGTCGCCAGCAGGCTCGCGGTCAAGATCGCCAACATCACAGTTAATCCGATGGAACATTTATTGTTTTGCATGATTAATCCTCCTGGGCGACTCAAGCGCTACTCAGCGCTTTTTGTGCCTCTATTTGGGATAGCGGAAAGCAGGGCAAGAAACTGGCACGGTGAGGGAGAATAATTAGCAGGACGCAACTTGGCGGGACACAATAATGACGTCCCGTGGAACCGTCGAGTCCCACGGGACGTTGTTGCTGTTACGTCAACTATCCTTTAGAGATTATCGATGCACATCACAGACGGAGGGTTGAAACCCGGCGCGGAGCGGTGATCGTGTTGATCGCCACGAGAAAAAGGGCCGCAGGGTTGAGGGCTGGTTTGCGCCCTGATCCCTGCGGCTTCAGCGTAGGTCCACTGTGATGCAGCGTTCTTGTGTGCCTCTATTTCGTTACGGATTCCAGTTGATGTTGGCGACGCCGCCGTGCTCGGGTATATCGCTGCAAATCAACTGAACGCTCGAAGCGGCGGCCACATTGACAGTGGTTTCGAGCGTTTGGCCCGGACCGGTGAAGCTGATAAGACTCCCGATGACGATATTGCCATTGCCTGGATATGCGAAGGCCTGGCACTGAAACGTGTTCTCCGCCGCAGTTCCACTCCAGTAATTCTGTACGGTGAACGTATGGCTTCCCTCGGTGTCTACGGGCACATCGAAGTCCAGGCTCACCGGAAATGCGCACTGATTGAGTACCGCCCCGAACGATTCCGTTAGGCAGCTGTAGGTAGCTTTGAATTGGTTCTTGTCCGCCATCCACACCTTAAACGAGTTGTAAGCTGTGGTTGAGCGTGCGAAGGCAGGGCTGGCTGCGCCGGCCAAAATGACCAGGCAGATTCCCAGAAAAAGTGACGTTGCTTTTCGTTTCATTGTAGTGCTCCTTTTTCGGCAACCTTAGTGCCGATAGTTCGATTTTTTTGACCGGTTCTTAATTACTGGGGAAGCTCACCGAACAAGTAGTTAAGACCGGCTCTACTTGGGATAGCGGATAGCACGACAAGAAACTGGCACGGTTCGCGAAAATATTTAGGTAACGAGTCAAAAGTCTCTTGTGGGGGAGCGACGCACATATAAAGACCGTTGGAAGCCGGTTGGAGCCGTGGTAGGATGTCGTGCTTAGGTGGACCTTCCCTTTCGCCACTACTGGGTCCAATGGCCGCCAATCCAGGTTCTTCGCGCAGCATCACCCAATTACTTCGAGCCTGGGGTGAAGGGGATCAGTCCGCGCTGGAACAACTTACGCCTCTCGTCTACCAAGAACTCCACGGTTTGGCGCGGCGCCACATGTCCCGGGAAAACGAAGGACACACCCTGCAAGCGACGGCACTCATCCATGAAGTCTACTTGCGACTGGTTGAGTTCCAGAGTGTGCGATGGCAGGACCGCGCTCACTTTTATGCTGTCTGTTCCCGCTTGATGCGGCGCATTCTCATCGACTTTGCCCGTTCGCGCGGTTCCCTGAAACGCGGCGGAAACGAGCCCAAGCTGACGCTGGAAGAAGGGCTCATTGTGTCTGCTGACGTGCCCGCGCAGTTGTTGGACTTGGAAGAAGCATTAACCAAACTGGCAATGGATGACCCGAGAAAGAGCCGAGTGGTGGAACTGCGTTTTTTCGGAGGTCTGAAGGTCAAAGAGATTGCCGAAGTGTTGAAGATCTCACCCGAGACCGTCATGCGGGACTGGAGTATGGCCCGCGCCTGGTTGCTGCGCGAAATGGATGAAGGACAATGCCATGCAAGCTGAGCGCTGGCGCCGCCTGGAGCAACTCTATCACTCCGCCATGGAGCAAGCGGAAGGCGAAAGAGCGGGCTTCCTGGAGCGTTCGTGCGCCGGCGATCAGGCGCTTCGGGTGGAGGTCGAGTCCCTGATTGCCTACGCAGGGCAAAGCGGACAAATCATCGACAAGCCAGCACTAGAGATTGTCATTGCGGCAATGGCCGAAGATCTTCGGGCTCGCGACGGCAACCAGACCGGCAAGATGATCAGCACGGGGCTTACGCAATATCGTATCGCCGAAAAAGCGCTCACGCCGGGGACAAAACTGGGTGAGTATGAGGTCAAATCACTGCTAGGTTCGGGCAGCATGGGCGAGGTCTATCGCGCGCACGATTCGCGGCTGAGGCGGGATGTGGCGATCAAGATTCTACCGTCTTTTTTTTCCGCGGATTCCGATCGGCTGCGCCGCTTTGAGCAGGAGGCACGAGCGGCTGCCGCACTGAACCATCCGAACATTCTTGCAGTGTTTCAGATGGGCACGTGTGAGGGCGCGCCCTATCTGGTGTCGGAGTTGCTGGAGGGAGAAACGCTGCGGGAGCAGATCAAGCGCGGCCCTCTGGCAGTGCGCAAAGCGATTGCTTACGGAGTGCAGATTGCGCGCGGGCTATCCGCAGCCCACGAAAAAGGGATCGTGCATCGCGATCTGAAGCCGGAGAATCTGTTCGTCACCAAAGATGGGCGGTTGAAGATCCTCGACTTTGGGCTGGCGAAGCTCGCGCAATCGCAGCCCAACTCGGAACCAGGCGCAGCGATTTCAACCGAGGGAACCGAACCCGGAGTGGTGATGGGCACGGTGGGCTACATGGCACCGGAGCAGGTACGGGGACAAACGGCCGATCAGCGGGCCGATATTTTTGCCTTCGGTGCGATTCTTTACGAAATGCTGGCGGGGGAGCGAGCGTTTCAGAAGCCGACTTCAGCTGACACGATGAGCGCCATCTTGAATGAAGACCCGCCTGGCATTTCGCAGGTCACGACGAATCTTCTGCCAGCGCTGCAGCGGGCAGTGCATCGTTGCCTGGAAAAGAATCCGGAGCAGCGCTTTCAGTCGGCCTCGGATCTGGTCTTTGCCCTGGAAGCGCTGCCGGACTCGGGTTCGACACACCGGGGAATGGCTGCGAAAGCCGCGACTGCCGTCGCAAAACGCTGGACGGCAATCGTTCCCGTTGTCGCGGCAGTGCTAGCCATCGCGGTGGGTGGATACTTCTATTTTCACCGCACGACTAAGCTCACCGACAAAGACACCATAGTGCTCGATGATTTTACCAATAGCACGGGCGACGCGATATTCGACGACACGCTGAAGACGGCACTGAATGTCTCCCTGCGGCAATCCCCTTTCTTGAATGTGCTCCCGGACAGCGAAGTGGCGAGGACCTTGCAACTGATGACCCGCCCCGTCGACACGAAACTGACGCCGGAGGTAGCTCGTGAGCTTTGCCTGCGGGCGGGCAGCAAGGCCTACATTGGCGGAGCGATTGGCAGTCTCGGCAGTGAATATGTGCTGGGGTTGAAGGCGGTGAATTGCCAAAACGGAGACACGCTGGCCGAGGAGCAAGTGACTGCGGCGGCAAAAGAGAAAGTGCTGAACGCCTTAGGCAAGGCGGCAACCAAGCTGCGCAGCGAACTGGGCGAATCGCTGGCTACGGTGCAGAAATTTGATGTGCCGCTCGATCTAGCCACTACGCCTTCGCTTGAAGCTCTGAAAGTTTTCAGCCTTGCGGGAAAGGTTGATAGCGAGAAAGGCGCTGCCGCAGCCCTGCCCTACGATCAACGTGCCATCCAGCTTGATCCGAATTTCGCCATGGGATACCAGGCGGTATGCGGAGCGTATTCCAATCTCGACCAGGAGGACTTGGCCAGCGAGTATTGCGCCAAGGCATTCGCGTTGCAGGAACACGCCAGCGAGTTTGAAAAGCAGACGATTACCGCCGGTTACTATCTCCGTGTAACCGGGGAACTGGATAAAGCGGCACAAACATTTCAAGAGGAGATCGAGAGCTACCCGCGATCGTCCTTAGCATACCGGAACTTGGGCATAGTGTACGCCGGGCTGGGGCAGTACGAGAAGGCCATGGAGATCAGCAAGCGGGGCAGGCGAATCGCACAGGATAATTACGCCGGTGACGACGCCAATCTGATCAACTACCTCATTGCCTTGCAGCGCTTCGACGAAACGCGACAGATCGTCCACGAGCAGCTAGCGCGGCGCCCAGATGATTTGGACTCCCGCAATGCTCTCTACGCTCTCTCCTTTCTTGGCTCGGATTCCGCAACGATGCAGGAACAGCAAAAGTGGTTTGCGCGTAATCCTGATTACGAGACCTATGGGCTGGCACTCGCATCTGACACAGAGGCGTATGGCGGTCGTCTTGGCAAGGCAAGGGAACTTACAAAGCGAGCTGTGGACTCCGCGGTACGGGCGAATAACAAGGAGAGCGCGGCGATATGGGAGGCAAATGCCGCTCTGCAACAAGCGGCTTACGGCGGTTTTGCCGAAGCCCGGCGGAGCGCGGTAGAGGCTTTGAGGCTTGCTCCCACCAGTCAGGCAGCCAAGAGCGAAGCCGCTCTTGCTCTTGCCATGACCGGTGATACCGCACGAGCGGGGTCCCTGGCACAGGACTTGGGGAAACACTTACCTCTGAACACTCAGATGCAGTCGCTTTGGCTGCCATCGATCCAGGCACGATTGGCGCTGAACAAAAAGAATCCGACTGTCGCCCTCAATGCGTTACAAGCTGCCTCCTTCGTTGAGTTGGGGCAGATCGGGTTCCTCGTCAATCTTTCCTGCCTTTATCCGGTGTATATACGCGGAGAAGCATACATGGCGGCCGGACAGAGTAGTGCCGCTGCCGTCGAGTTTCAGAAGATTCTCGATCACAGCGGCATCGTTTGGAACTGCTGGACGGGAGCGTTGGCGCGCCTGGGGGTGGCGCGCGCGAATGCGTTGGAGGTGAGAACCTCGCAGGGCGCGGATGCCGCCGCCGCCCGCGTTCGAGCGCTCACGGCCTACAAAGATTTCCTCACGCTCTGGAAAGACGCCGACCCCGAGATCCCCGTCCTGAAACAAGCGAAAGCAGAGTACGCGCAGCTGCAATAGGTCTGTTGCTATCGAGTATTTCCAAAGTTTTGATCCAGTGCAACGGCTCACTGAACGGTGGCCAGCAAAGCTGGACAGGGTGCCACTTTTTGGTTCACTCTGGCTTCGAGTTCGACTGCATCAGGGGGAAAAAACCGACCAGCCCAACTGCCAAATAAGAGTGAAGATGGGCGGACGACCCAAAGCCGTGTCCGCATGAACGAGTCTATTTTTGCGGGAGGTCAAATACTGAATTAGCCGATCTGCTCGACCAGCATCTCTGTGCCGGCCATATCGTAGAACGTCATAGTCATCCTGCCCGTGAGCACAGTCCACTTCTCTATCCCGCTCTGCGCCAGGCCCCTGGACATCTCAAAGTAGGTCGTCTCGCGCCGCTCGTGTTGGCGCAGGTGCTGAAGGAACGTTTCGCCTTGGCCGGTTTCAGCGACGGGAAGCACCTCGTGGACTGGTGGGGAGACGACCCTGAAGCCGCCCTGCCCGAAGTACTCCGAATGGCCGTCAGCCAGGTAGGAATCGTACCGTTCGACGCCGAGCGCCTTAAGCGCCCGCACATACTCCGGGAGCGTCCTTGCGCTGCCGAGCCGGGCGTGGAGGTCGTTGATCTCCTCGATGGTAAACATGACGGATGCGGCCTTCGATACCAATCATCGTTCGTCGTTGCTCGAGCCTTGTCCCCGCGGCGTCCGCGCGGGAGTAGTCCCTGACATTTGCTAGTTTTCGTTAGTCTAGCAGTCGGTGCCGAAAGTCTGGATTCATGAACGGGTTCGCCGCGATCTCCAAAAGGCTGTAACGCTCGAGGGTCTTTATGTGCTCTTTATGAATTTTTTACGCGACCCTTACGAGTTTTCGGATGTGATGGTGATTCCGGGATGTCAATGAAGCGTTGCCTATTTAGTCAGAGCAAACGACCCATTGACTTAGCGTAGCCGAACTTCGACGGTGAAGGATGCGAACTTGAAAATCACAGATATATTCTTGCGCAGAGCCATGTCGCTTGCAACTTTGCCGGCGATGGTTGTTTTGAGTCTCGTGGTAAGCGGAGGTTCGCGGTGTTATGCGCAGACTTCGGCGCAAGCAGACGCACCGGTGAAAGTGGCGGCTGTGCACGAAGCCGCGGCTGTGCCAGATGTATCGCCTGACGTATCGCCCACTCGTCCCGCGGCTGCTCCAGATCCGGCAAGCCCGGCGGATATCGCGAAGGAGTTGGCCGCGATGAAGGCTCGCATCGAACTGCTGGAAGCGGAATTGAAGACCCGGATGGCGGCGCCCGGGGCGCCTTTGGTGGCGGTAAGTCCGGCGAGCACCGTAGAAGTTGCGCCACCAGTCGCACCGGCAGCGGTCCCGGCACAAGCGATGGTGACACAGTCAGCGAGCGATTCCTCGACCGCCGCGGCTGCGAAACCGAAAAAGATCGAACCCTTCTCCGACTGGGATTGGACCTGGCTGAACGGCAACCCGCGCAACAAAGACACGGCGTTCGATTCGAAATTCTTCACCCCGGAAATCCGCGCCGATATTACCTACAACTACGATTTCAACAAACCGATCGACAATTCGATAGGCGGGTCGAGCGAAATATTTCGCGCCAACGAAATCCAGTTGGAGCAGCTCGGCATCGGCGGCGACTTCCACCTCGACAACGTTCGCGCCCGTTTCATGACACAATTTGGCATGTATTCCGCAACCACGCCACGCAACGATCCCAGCCCGGCAAAAGGCCAGTGGGACCTCGACACCGCCGATCGCTATATCGCGGAGGCCTATGGTGGCTACCACATTAACGCGTTGAACGGCATCAACGTCGACGCGGGAATCTTCCTGTCGTACATCGGTCTGTTCAGCTATTACAACGCCGATAACTGGGCTTATCAGCCTTCCTATGTCTCTTCCAACACGCCATGGTTTTTCGAGGGACTGCGTGTGCAGATTTTCCCCACTCCCCACTTAAAGATTGAGCCCTGGTTTATCAATGGCTGGCAATCCTATGGCTCGGCCAATTCCAGGAAAGGTCTGGGTGGCCAGATCAAGTGGACCCCGAGACCCTGGGTGAACATCATCTCCAACAATTACGGTCTCGGCCACGACGATCTCTACATACCGAATCGAGGCCGCATTCATACCGACAACAGTATTGAGGTCAAGTATTTCGACCGGCCCGGGCAGACCCTCGACAAGATGGCATTCTCGTTCACCGGCGATCTGGGTTGCGAATTTGGCCCCAGCACGGCCACCTTGGCAGGCGTGAGCTGTCACGGCGACAAGAAAGATGCGCTAGCCGCGCCGAGTGCCAATTTTCCGCAGGGGGGGATCGACCCTAAGCAAAGCTTTGTCGGCTACATGCTTTACAATCGCATGTGGTTCAAGAAAGATATGTTCGGCCTAACTGTCGGCGGTGGCCAAATCAACAATCCCGGACGCTATCTCGTCCTGGATCCACCTATCAATGGCGAAACGGCCCCTTCCGCATCCATCAACGCGCCCTACTTTACCGGGAATCCCGGAGACCCATTCAAGGCATGGGATTCTTCGTTCACGTTTGATTACATGCCCAGGCAGTGGCTCACCTTCCGCTGGGAGTACGACTACCGTCACGCCAGTGTGCCATATTGGACTGGTCACGGCGGAATCACGCCGCCGGGTCCGGGCGGAGTGCCATACACCAACAACGGATATCCCGAGTACTTTGCTTGCCTGAATGGGAATTCGTCCATGCAAGAGACCCTCAGCGCCGCGGAAACCGCTTGCGGCAGCCCCGGCAGTACGAGCAGCGTGTGGTTCCCGGATCTGCGCAAGGACGAGTCCATAGTCGATATCGACATCCTGGTTAAGTTCTAGGGTTGCGAGCGCGGGCTAGCGACTAGGGTGTCGCATCGAGGGGCAGATGGTTCGGGAATCATTCGCTTGTGGGTCTCTATCTTTACGACTTCCTTACGAAGCACTCAGTCCCTTTTTATGGAGGCCAGAATCTAATCAAGAAGACACCCACGCCGCTGCGATTTGCAGGGGAGTGATTGACTGCGTGCGCATGTTGCGCGCGTTCATTAGGGGAGGAGATCAAGCATGCAAGATGTGATCTTTGTCGTCGCTACGATAGTTTTTTTCGTGCTAGCGCTCGGCTATGTGAAGTTCTGCGAGCGCATTCGCTGAGGACAATTCGCCTGAGGCAAAACACCGCGGCAAACAACTATGAATGCTGAATCGATCATCATGCTGATTATTAGCGCCGGGTTGATGGTGTACCTGCTCTACGCCCTGCTGCGACCGGAGAAATTCTGAAATGACAAGCAATGGCTGGATACAGATCGGCTTATTTCTAGCTCTGATTCTGGCGATCACCAAACCACTGGGCGTCTTCATGGCGAGAGTGTTCAGCGGCGAGCGCACTTTTCTCGATCCCGTTTTTCGACCGATCGAGCGCTTGCTGTATCGCGTTACCGGGGTTGATGAAAAGCACGAGATGCGCTGGACGGAATACGCGTTCACCATGTTGCTGTTCAGCGGCGTTTCTATGCTGCTGCTCTATCTGATGGAGCGGGTGCAGCCGTTCCTGCCGTGGAATCCGCAGAAGTTCGGGGCTGTTGCCCAGGCGCTGGCTTTCAACACCGCCGCGTCTTTCACGACTAACACGAATTGGCAGAATTACTCGGGCGAGTCTGCCATGAGCTATCTCACGCAGATGGCTGGTCTCGCTTACCACAACTTCACATCGGCAGCGGTAGGGATCGCGCTGGCGATTGCATTCGTTCGAGGCATTGCACGCAAGGAAAAAGAAACTATTGGAAATTTCTGGGTCGATATGACCCGCTCCACTCTGTGGGTGCTCCTGCCGGCGTGCATCGTGTATGCCCTGCTCCTGGTTTCGCAGGGGGTCGTGCAAAATCTCAAGCCCTACGACACGGCGAAGCTGATCGAGCCGCAACAAGTTCAGAAGACCGGCACGGACGGCAAGCCCATGGTTGGCCAGGACGGCAAGCCGGTGATGGATGCGGTCACCGACCAGACCATCGCGCAGGGGCCGGTTGCCTCGCAAGAGGCGATCAAGATGCTGGGGACGAATGGCGGCGGATTTTTCGGTGCCAACAGCGCCCATCCTTTTGAGAATCCCACACCGCTTAGCAACTTCTTGCAGATGCTATCCATCTTTGCCATCCCGGCCGGTCTTACTTACACGCTGGGCCGGATGACGGGGTCGCCGCGTCACGGTTGGGCGGTTTGGGCGGCGATGGCGATTCTGTTTCTGTGTGGAGTTACAACCGCCTACTGGGCTGAGGCCAGGGGCAATCCTCTGTTGCGCGGTGTCGACCAGCGTGCCACCGCGATGCAGCCGGGCGGCAACATGGAGGGCAAGGAAGTGCGCTTTGGCATCGCCAATTCCGCGCTGTTCGCCACCGTGACCACTGACGCGAGTTGCGGCGCCATCAACGGCCAACATGACTCCTTCACTCCACTGGGCGGAATGGTGCCGCTGGTCAACATCATGCTCAGCGAGACCGTTTTTGGAGGAGTGGGCGCGGGCCTCTACGGCATCCTGATCTATGTCGTGCTGGCGGTGTTCATTGCCGGACTTATGGTTGGGCGAACACCAGAGTATCTGGGCAAGAAGATTGAAGCTTACGACGTGAAGATGGCGATGCTGGTTACGCTGGTCTTCCCGCTGGTGATTCTGGTGCTCACGGCCATTTCGTCGGTCGAGGGATTTGGCACTTCGAGCATCAGCAATGCGGGTCCGCACGGCTTGACGCAAATTCTCTACGCATTCACCTCCATGGCGGGAAACAATGGTTCCGCATTGGGGGGATTAAATGGCAACACGCTTTGGTATAACACGGCGGGCGCGATGACGATGCTGGTCGGGCGATTCTTCATGATCATCCCCATGCTGGCGATTGCCGGCAACCTGGCGCAGAAAAAAGCGGTGCCCGCTTCGGCAGGGACGTTCCCGGTGACCACGCCTTTGTTTACCGTGCTGCTGGTGTCAGTGATCGTGATCGTGGGCGCGCTGACATTTTTCCCGGCTCTCAGTCTGGGACCGGTGCTTGAACACCTGCTGATGATGGCGGGCAAGTCTTTCTGAGGCGGAACTTTTTGAGGCAGGGTGTCTGAAGAGGAATATGGCGGAGAAGAAAAGCAAGAGTTTGTGGGACGCAAAAATCATCCGGCGGGCGTTGGTCGACGCGCTGGTGAAACTCGATCCTCGCACCATGATGAAGAACCCGGTGATGTTTGTGGTCGAAGTGGGAAGCGTAGTGACGACGCTCCTGCTGTTCCGCGAAAAACAGAGTTTCGCCTTCAATCTGCAAATTACGCTCTGGCTCTGGTTCACGGTGCTTTTCGCAAATTTCGCCGAAGCAATGGCCGAGGGACGCGGCAAGGCACAGGCTGACACGCTGCGCAAGGCGAGGTCCGAAACCGTAGCCAAGCGCCTGGTGGCGAACGGCGAAACGGAAACCGTGCCGAGCGCAAAGCTGCGTTCCGGGGATGTGGTGCTAGTGATCGCGGGCGAACTTATCCCGGGCGATGGCGAAGTGATCGAAGGCGTGGCCTCGGTGGATGAGTCCGCGATCACCGGTGAATCTGCGCCCGTGATCCGCGAAGCGGGAGGAGATCGGTCGGCGGTCACTGGCGGCACGCGCGTGCTCTCCGATGTAATCAAAGTTCGTATCACTTCGAACCCCGGCGAAACCTTTCTCGACCGGATGATCGCATTAGTCGAGGGCGCCGAGCGGCAGAAGACTCCGAACGAAATCGCGCTCAACATTCTGCTGGCGGGCTTAACTATCATTTTTCTGCTGGCGGTGGTCACGCTTCAGCCGTTTGCAATTTACTCAGGATCGCCGCAGACGGTGTTTGTGCTCGTCTCGCTGCTTGTTTGCCTGATCCCGACCACTATCGGCGGCCTGCTGTCCGCTATCGGCATTGCCGGCATGGACCGCCTCGTGCAACACAACGTCCTGGCGATGTCGGGGCGCGCGGTCGAAGCGGCCGGGGACGTCAACACACTGCTGCTCGATAAGACGGGAACCATCACACTGGGTAATCGACAGGCAGCCGAGTTCATCCCCGCACCTGGAATTACCGACGCCGAAATGGCGGATGCGGCTCAGCTCTCATCGCTGGCTGATGAAACGCCTGAAGGCCGCTCTATCGTCGTGCTGGCGAAAGAGAAATATAGCCTGCGCGGGCGCGAACTGGCTTCGCACGAAGCCGTGTTCGTTCCCTTCACCGCGCAAACGCGCATGTCGGGCGTGAATCTGGACGGCCGCGAGATTCGCAAAGGCGCCGTTGATGCCATCACCAAATACCTGCACCAGTTCGGCACTTCGTTGCCGCGCGAAATTCAGGCAAGCGTCGAGCAGATCGCGCGTTCGGGCGGAACCCCACTGGTCGTTGCTGAGAATCAGCGGGCGCTTGGCGTGATCTACCTGAAAGACATTGTCAAAGGAGGCATGCGAGAGCGCTTTAATCAGCTGCGGGCGATGGGAATTAAGACGGTCATGATTACTGGCGACAATCCGCTGACGGCGGCGGCCATCGCGCGCGAAGCCGGCGTCGACGATTTTCTGGCGGAGGCGACGCCGAAAGACAAGATGGATCTGATTCGCCGCGAGCAAGCTGACGGCAAGCTCGTCGCCATGACCGGCGACGGCACCAACGATGCTCCCGCCCTGGCTCAGGCCGATGTGGGCGTGGCCATGAACACCGGCACGCAAGCCGCCAAAGAGGCGGGCAACATGGTCGACCTGGATTCCAATCCAACCAAGTTGATTGAAGTGGTGGCCATCGGCAAACAACTGTTGATGACCCGTGGAGCGCTGACGACTTTTTCGATCGCGAACGACGTCGCCAAGTATTTCGCCATCATTCCGGCCATGTTTGCGGGAACGTTCCCGGTGCTCAATGCGCTGAACATTATGCGGCTGCAGACGCCGCAGTCGGCGGTGCTTTCGGCAGTCATCTTTAACGCGCTCATTATCGTGGCCCTGATACCGCTCGCGCTGCGAGGCGTCGCCTATAAGGCGCTGAGCGCCGAATCGCTGCTGCGACAGAATTTGCTGGTCTATGGATTTGGCGGCCTGGTCGTGCCGTTCATCGGCATCAAGCTGATCGACATGTTAATCACTGGCATCAAGCTGATCTAGAGAATACTAATGAAGAAGAATCTAATCACCGCGGTACTGATGACGATAGCGACGACGGTCCTGTTGGGAATTGTGTATCCTCTGCTCGTGACCGGGCTCGCGCAAATTATCTTTCCCAAGCAGGCCAACGGCGGGCTTATTCATGGGAAGGACGGAGTGTTGGTTGGTTCGCGCCTGATCGGACAACCATTTTCTGGCCCAGGCTACTTTCATTCGCGGCCGTCGGCCGCCGGTGCCGCAGGTTACGACGCCAGCGCCTCCAGTGGGTCGAATCTGGGTCCAACCAACGCGCAGTTAATTACTCGCGTGAACGGAGACGTAGCTAAGCTGCAAGCTGAGAATCCCGGTACTCCTATTCCGGTCGACCTGGTGACGACATCCGGGTCGGGTCTCGATCCGGATATAACACCGGCGGCGGCACAATTTCAGATCCGGCGTGTTGCTAGCGAACGCAAAATCTCAGACACCGAAGTCGCCAGGCTGGTTCTCGAAAATTCTGAGAATCGTCAATGGGGATTCCTGGGCGAGGCACGCGTAAACGTACTCGAACTGAACCTGGCGCTCGACGCGCGCTACGGGCGGCTTCATTAGGAGTACGTTTCGAGTCTGGGCCGAAAGTAGGGCCCGAGTAACGCCTTTCTGCTCGATTCGGATCGGGCACGTGCAAGCCACAGCCAGCGGAGTTGCTCATACCTGAGTCATTTTAGAGGTTGCCGGCGCGAAATTTTCCCATCCCGAAATTAATATAAAGTTTGGTCAGCATTGGGTTAGAATGTCCCTCCGTCTGCGGGAACGCCATCTGGGCGCGCCATTTGGAGAGGCTAAGATGAATCGATTAAGAAATACCAGGTTAGTCGGCAGTCGCCAACCTTCGGCCAGTGCGCGTCGCGCGACACTTCTGATTCTCTTGGTTTTGGTATTGGGATTCTCCGCTCAAGCCACATTTGCCCAGACCGGGTTCTCGGGAATTTTTGGCGGTGGACCGTTTTATAAGAACGCGGCTGCCAACATTAAAGAGATTGAATACTCTGGTTTCACTGAAGCGATTGTTTGGAGCGTCGAAGTGAGCAGCACCGGCAACTTGAATCTTAACGGCGAGTTTCCGCTAACCTTGAATGGCGCGTATGTCGGCAACCAGACCTATCCCGAGTTCTCTGGCGACATGGCGCTGCTGAAACAGGGGACGGTACAGAGAGTCACGTTGAGCATCGGTTCGTCGAACGTGGGAGACTGGCAAGATATTACGGCACTGATCGAAGCGCAGGGCACTGGCCCGGGGAGCATCTTATATCAGGACTTTCAAGCTCTGAAAACTGCTATCCCGGCATTGGATGCGATCGACTTTGACGATGAAAACAGCTACAACCTGCCGACCACCGTGCAGTTTGGCGTCATGCTGGGCAACCTGGGCTATCACGTATTGCCCGACGCGTATGACAACAATACGTACTGGCAGAGCGTGGTTTCGGAAATAAATGCGCAACTTCCAGGCACGGCGGACGGCGTACATCTACAGGGTTACGCCGGCGGAGCGGGCAACAATCCGTGCTCTTCGGAATGGAATTTCGGTAGTGTTCCGGTTTATCCGGGGCTGTGGGATAAGGTGGATACCCCGGCCGAGGTGCAGAGCCGCATCGCCGGCTGGCACACGCAGTGTGGCATCAGCGGCGGGTTCATGTGGCTTTATGACGATTTTGTCGGCACCGGCCTAGCGGCAAAATATGCACGCGCGATCGACGACGCGGTAGGCATCGGAGGCTTTACGCTTTCGGGGCCGCCGACCGTTTATCTGAACGAGAACTCCTCGGCTAAGGCGGTTATCAAGATTGTGGACTTCGGCGTTTTTAAAGGTGACGTCAGTTTGAGTTTGTCTGCGTTGCCAAGCGGTGTGACCGGGTCGATCACCGGGACTGGGAAATCGCAGACACTTGCGTTTGCGGCCACCCCTGAGGCCGCCACCGGGTTCGCTTCGGTGGTGGTTACGGGCACATCCGGTGGGACTACGCAGACCTTTACTTTTACGCTGGCGGTGAGCGCGGCGACGGGAGCTAAGGGAGCGGGCAAGAGCGTCAATCTTGCGCCATACTTCAACTTAAACGGGATCTACAACGATGGAACGGTTTATTCGACGGGAGGCCTCGACGGCCAGGGCGACTCGTATTCCTCGAAACTGCTGGGCAAGTCGCGGGTGCTCGACCAGATGCTGGCGAAGTTCGCACCTGCGAATGAACTTGACGCGATCGGCTGCAATGGGCAATCGGTGAGTTTGCCCGCGGGCAACTTTTCCGGGCTGTTACTGCTGGGTACGGGCGTGCAGGGCAGTCAACTGTCGCAGACGATCACGGTCAACTACACAGATGGATCGAGCGCGCAATTTGAGCAGAGCTTCAGCGACTGGTCGGCGCCGCAAAATTTCACGGGCGAGAGCGAGGCGGTCGCCATGTCGTATCGAAATTATTCCAGCGGCAGCAAGGATCTGGGGACGTTCAATCTGTATGCGTACCAGCTTGCAATTGACTCGAGCAAGACGGTGCAGAGCATCACGCTGCCCGAGAATCCGGACGTTGTTTTGCTTGCGGCGACTTTGCTGAACTGAGGCTCATCGGTCAGGTTGAGCGCGGTGAAAAAGGGACGCAGCGTTTAGGTCTCTAAGGACCTCCAAGCGCGCGCGTTGACGGCGTCATGACACGCCCGTAAGATGAAGCGGACTGTTAGCCTAGCATCTTAATTCTGAACTCGTTCTCTCCATCAATGATCGGCCAAACCATCTCTCATTACCGCATCGTCGAAAAACTGGGCGGCGGCGGCATGGGCGTGGTCTACAAGGCCGAGGATATTACCCTTCATCGTTTCGTTGCTCTGAAATTTCTGCCCGACGAAGTTGTTAAAGACGCGCAGGCTCTGGCGCGTTTTCAGCGCGAGGCACAGGCCGCGTCGGCGCTCAATCATCCGAATATCTGTACCATTCATGAGATCGGGCAGGAGGATGGCCATCCCTTTCTGGTCATGGAGTTTCTCGATGGCGTCACGCTGAAGCATCGCATCGCCGGCCGGCCGATTGAGACCGATGTGCTGCTTGGTCTGGCGATAGAGATTGCCGATGCGCTCGATGCTGCACATGCGGAAGGGATCATCCACCGCGACATTAAGCCGGCGAATATCTTTATTACCAAGCGCGGTCACGCCAAAGTACTTGACTTCGGCTTGGCGAAAGTGATGCCGGGCGGCGCCCGGGGACTGGAGGTCACAGCAGCCACGGCGCAAGAGGCCGCAGTACTAATGACCGAAGAGCACTTGACCAATCCAGGTTCTACGCTGGGCACGGTCGCTTATATGTCGCCCGAGCAGGTGCGCGCGAAAGAACTGGATTCGCGCAGCGATCTCTTTTCTTTCGGCGCGGTGCTCTATGAGATGGCCACGGGCGCGCTGCCGTTTCGCGGGGAAAGCTCCGGAGTAATCTCCCACGAAATTCTGGATCGCGATCCGGTTCCAGCGGTGCGATTGAATCCTGACCTTCCGCCAAAGCTCGAGGACGTTATCAACAAGGCGCTGGAAAAAGATCGCGAACTGCGCTACCAGCATGCCGCGGACATGCGGGCCGATCTGAAGCGCTTGAAACGAGAAACAGAGTCGCGGCCGGGGGCGCGCGGGAGTTCGGGAACGGTTGCCGCGGTTCACGAAAGTTGCTCTCAGGTTGCTTCAACACCGTTGCCCCCCTCCGGTTTGTCGGGAGCGATGATTCCAGCGCCGCCTTCAGCATCATCGCCGACGCTGGCATCATCATCGTCGGCTATAAGCGCCGCGTCCGCCGCCCCGACCAACGCCCGTTCCTACGCGAAGATCGCCGGAGTAAGTGCTGCGGTTGCGATCATAGTAGTGGGCGCTTTTTTCTGGTTCTTCAAACAGCGTTCCGCGCCTGCCGTGATCACGTCGAGTCAGAAGACCATCGCCGTTCTCCCATTGCAGAACCTCGGCGCCGACAAAGACGTGGATTTTCTGCGGCTGGCTCTGGCCGACGAAATCGCCACCGCGCTCAGTTACGTTCGCTCTTTATCCATTCGCCCGTTTGCCACCACCAGCAAGTATGACTCTCCGACGATTGACTTGCAGGAGGCGGGCAAGGCCATGCATGTGACTGACGTCATAACCGGGCACTATATGAAACAAGGCGACCAGATCGAGATCACGCTGGAAGCCGTCGACGTCGCCGAAAACCGCACGCTCTGGCGCGACACGATGACGGTTGCCGCTCCCGACCTGATCGCGATGCGGAGTCAGATCACGGCCAAGGTTCGCCAGGGATTGGTTCCGGCGCTGGGCGCGGGCGCCGATGCGGGCGAAGCCGCTACTCGTCCCAAGAATGAAGAGGCCTACGATCTCTATCTGCGCAGCATCGCGCTGCCGCATGATCCGCAGCCTAATAAGGATGCGATCGTAATGCTCGAACGCGCCGTCGGAATGGATCCCACCTACGGCCCCGCCTGGGAGGCATTGGGATATCGCTACTATTACGACGCAACGTATGGCGACGGCGGCGAAGCGATGTATCGGCGGGGGCAATCGGCGCTGGAACGGGCAGTGACGCTGGATCCGAATCTCGTCGTCGCGGCGAGTCAGCTGATTACCACTCGCGTCGAAGGAGGGGATCTCGTCAAGGCCTATCAGGATGGGAAGGCGCTGGTGGAGCGGCATCCGGAGAATGCCTCGGCGCACTTCGCTTTGGGATATGTGCTTCGTTATGGCGGTATGCTCGATGAATCCGCGCACGAATGTGAAACCGCGCTCGCGCTGGACCCTGGGAACTATCGCTATCGGTCGTGTTCTACCACATTCGACCAGCAAGGCAACCTCGCGCGTGCCATGGATTTTTTTCAGCTCGATGCTGGTTCGGAGTGGGAAGTGGGGTCGCTAGTCGGGCACTATATTCGCGCTGGCAATCTGGCGCAAGCGCGAGAACAATCTGCGAAAGTCAATCGACCTCGCGAAAAAATGATCGATGCCTGCCTCAACCGCGCGCCAGCCGCCGATGTGGACAAAATTGCCACCGAGTTTGCACCTATTGTTTTGGGTGCTCATGACTCCGAGGCCAAGTACATGAACGCCGGATATTTTGCCTTCTGCGGTCAGAGGGATATCGCTGTGCGTCTGATCAGGAGCGCGATCACGGGACATTACTGCGCCTACACCGACCTGCAGACCGACGCCATGCTCGCGAGCCTGCGCGGCACGCCCGAGTTTGCGGAGTTGCTCTCCGCCGCGAAACGATGCCGCGACGATTTTCTCGCGCAGAGATCGCAACCTGCCCACTGAACTTCCCCGGGCGCGGCCGAGAATCATTTTTATTTCATCGGCCTTATTTTGTCGGTCTCTCGATGCCGATGCCGCGTTCGGCGATGTTCGGAATGCTGACGGGCAAGTGGCCGCGAATTGGGATTTCTCCGAAGAGCGCCTTCACCGCGCTGGCTTCAGAGACAGGCGCGGATGAGAAGGTGCAGAGATAGTTTTGAACGGACGGGAAATCCTGCGCCAGGTAGGGACTTCCGACTGCGATGAGCGCGGTCTTCGCAGCGGCATGATCGAGGATACTCTGTAAAAGCACGCTGGTCGCGTCCGACCTGCTTACCGCGCTCCCGCCGCCTCTGACGCCGGGAGTCGGCGCCGCGTAGACTGCTGCCAGGACGGTCTCCGCTTCATCGACGGCTTTTAATATATCTGGCGACATCGCTGCGGCGATTCGCGAGTCAACGTAGAAGATATGCGCATCGGGCGCGCGAAGGTGAAGCTGCCGCTCGAAAGTTCGGCCTGCTTCCAATCGCACATCGTCGGTAAAAACCAGCGCGACGACGCGATTCGTGATGGGCTCGGGAGTCTGATAGGGAAGAGGCACAGCCGACTTTTTCGCCGCTTTCAGGGGAAGGACTTTGCCGTTATCGCGAACCAGTGTGATGGCATCATCGGAGATATTTTGAGCCAGCGCGGCATTTTCCGGCAGCCCGATGATTTGATCCATCGCGCTAATATCCACGAGTCGCGTTCGCTGCAATCCTAAAGAGGCCTTCGCCTGAAGAATTTTTCGCACCGAGCTGTCCAGGCGCTCGGAGGAAATTTCTCCGCTCGCTACTGCCGCCAACATGGCGCGGTAAGCGGCGTCCAGGTCGGGCGGAATCAACAGCACGTCGTTGCCAGCTTTGAATGCATCGACAGCCGCCCGTCCGATATTCGCGGCGTAAAGACGAGTCAAGGCCGCCATATCAAGCGCATCGCTGATCACAATTCCCTGGAAGCCAAGCTGCTTCTTCAGCAATTGCGTAACAATCGCCGGCGAGGTCGTGGCAACTTTGTTCGGATCGCTTTCGAGCGCGGGCACCGCGACATGCGCCACCATCACCGCGTCTACTCCGGCGGCAATCGCCTGGCGAAAGGGCGGAAACTCGACGGCATCGAGACGCGCGCGGTCGCCGCTGACCTGCGCCACGCCCAGATGCGAATCGGTCGCCGTGTCGCCGTGTCCCGGAAAATGTTTGGCGGTGGTGAGCATCCCGTTCGAGTGCGCGCCGCGAATGTAGGCAGCCACCATTTCGCCCACCTGCTGCGGGTTCTCACCGAACGAGCGGGTATTGATGATGGGGTTGGCTGGATTGGAGTTTACATCCGCCACCGGAAAGAAATTCCAGTGGACTCCGATGGCGCGCGCCTCGAGCGCGGTGATCTTGCCAAAGCTCTCGGCATAATCCGCTTTTCCCGCGGCTCCAAAAGCCATGGCTTGAGGAAAGACTGTGGTTCCATTCAGACGGGAGGACAATCCGCTCTCGAAATCGGCCGCAATCAACAGAGGCAACTTCGATTGCTCCTGCAAACGATTGACCAGCATCGCGGCCTCGTAAGGCTGCCCTTTGAGGAGGAACGGCCCGTCAACTGGCACGGAGAGCGCAAACGATCCGACATGGTAGCGCTCGATGCGGTTGGTGAACTCGATATACTCCGGGCTCTTCACATTGAAGAACTCGGCGCGCGCCCACACCATGAAGAGCTGGCCGATCTTTTCTTCGGTCGACATTTTGCTCAGCGTGTGCTGCACCCACTTCTCGCCATCGCGGTCGAGATGAATCGAACCGGGCTGCGAATAATGTTCTTTGGCGTCGGTGAGGGTGGGGCGCGGCGGAGCGAGCAGGCTGGCGAGAATTACGAAATGGATGACAGTGCCCATAGACGAAGACGAAACGATCAGATAACAGCCGCGTGGTATCGAGCGCGGATTCGCCGACTGCCGCTGTTTTTAACCCGCTAACGAAATCTGCGGACGAGCAGCGTGTGCCGGTCTGATCGATACAGGCCGAGAACGTAGAGCGCCGCCTTCCCTTTCGTCGAATAGATCAGCTGACGAATCCTCAGCAGCGGTTCGTCGCGCGGCACTTGCAGAAGATTCGCTGTCGCGGGCGCGGCCGCGGTGGCGTCCATTTCTTCGTCCGCGTAGGCAAGCTGGATTCCGTAAGTACCTTCTATTATTGAAAACAGCGAACCGCGCGCCACCGCAGCGCGCGTGAGGCCAGAAAATTCTTCGGCCGGCAGGTAACAGGTTTCGACCGCGAAGGGCTCGTCGGCTGCGATCCGCAGCCGTTCTACCTTGAGCAGGCGAGTATCGGTGGCCAGCGCCAGGCGGGCGGCAACTTCCTGCTCGTTGTCGACGATGCCGAATGACAAGACCTTTGAGCATGCGGTTAAACTTCGTCCCGACATCTGCTCAGTGAAGCTGGTTAGTTTGTTGAAGTGAATTTTGGGAGGGGCAACGAAAGTTCCGGCGCCGCGCCGACGCTGCACCAGGCCCTCGCGTTCAAGCGCGGTCAGAGCGTGGCGTGCCGTCATCAGGCTCACCTTGTGAATCTTCGCCAGTTCCCGTTCGGAATCGACGGTGTCTCCCGGCTTCAACTGCCCGCTTTCAATGCGCTTAATGATCGCGCCTTGAATCTTCTTGTATGCGGGCATTCCATTTGGGCGGATGTTTGGCATGGACTCCCCAATCATTCAAATCATCGATTCCATACTATCTGTGCACTGGTTTGGCTGATCGTCATCATCACAATTTTGAATGCGCTATAGAGCAAACCAAAGAAATTTACCTGACACTGCGTGCTTCCCCCACTCTGAACCTACGCTGCTTGCCGACTGATATGCTATAGAGCTGTAATATGGCCTCGTCCTCGAACTTCGCGCTTGCAATGGGTGAAACCTTACCCCGGTTAATGAATGTTGTAAAGGATCGCTTCGATAATAGCGGCGGAATACGGCCTTTCATAGCATAAATCCAGTTCTTGGTATCGACTTTGGGAATGCCGGTTTTCCACAGTTTACTCACAGCGCCTTCGGCCAAAAGCAACGACGCGCGTCTTGTGCTATAGCTGAGTGGCAAAGCTGAGCCGGGAAGAAAATTTGAAACCCCAGCATTTTTTCCTTGACGACCCCGACGCAAGTACTATATAGCATTATCCTAATCTTAATGCACTATTTGTTTAGTGGTTCTGTTTTATGAACGCGTCTCCCGGAGGTTCTGCGATGCACAAGTCGATGCGAACGTCAGCAATTCAAATGTCAGCGCTACGAAACTCGATGGTTTCGATCATGCTGCTGTTCGGTCTCCTTTGCGCGATGCCGGCGTGGAGTCAGGAAGTGACCGCCGCGATTGTTGGTTCGGTGATTGATCCGAGCGGCGCCCCGATCAAAGGCGCCGGCGTGGTCGCCCGCGACACCGAGCGCGGCGTCGTCTGGAACGCGACGACCAACGACACCGGCTCGTTTGATATCGAGCGCTTGCCGATAGGAACGTATACCGCGGAGGCGACTGCTCCCGGTTTTGAGAAGACCGTCTATCCGCCGTTCACGTTGGTCCTGAATCAGACGGCGCGCCTGACCTTCAAGATGACGGTTGGAAAGGTGTCGGAGAGCGTCGAAGTCTCCGCGGCTGCCCCGATCCTGCAGACCGAGGATGCGCAGGTCAGCACAGTCCTCGATTCCAAAACCATCACCGATTTGGCCCTGACGACGCGCAACTATGTGCAGTTGACCTTGCTCGTCCCGGGCTCGGTGTCGGTAGATCCCGCTAGCTTTAACACCGGATCCAACACGGCTGAGGAGGGCGGCCGTCCCTACATCAACGGAAACCGCGAGCAGGCCAACAACTTCCTGCTCGACGGCGTCGATAACAACCAGGCGTCCGATAATATTATTGGCTACACGCCCTCCCCGGATGCAATCGGCGAGTTCAACCTCATTACACAGAACGCCTCCGCGGAGTTTGGCAACTACAATGGCGGGATCGTTAATGCCGTAATCAAATCAGGCACCAACAAGTTCCACGGGGACGTGTTTGAATTCATCCGTAACGACTACTTCGATTCCAATGCGTGGGAGAACAGCGCATTCGTGACGGGTTTGCCTGGCGGCAGCCCCACGCCGAAGTTGCGCTGGAACATGTTCGGCGGCACCGTGGGCGGTCCGATCATTAAGAACAAGTTATTCTTCTTCGCCGATTACCAGGGTGGACGTCTGGACCATCCATCGACTCCGACGACCGTCACCGTCCTCACCCCCGACGAAATTGGGGGCAATTTCAGCGCTCTGAGTACGCAGCTCTACAACCCGTGCGCTGCTGGAACGGGCGGAACGTCTGGGGTTGCCTGTTCCATCCTACCCCCTGGCTCAAGGCCTGCGTTTACCGGCAACATGATTCCCACGGCTAACCTGGATCCGGCATTCACGGCGCTGGTTACGAACGCCCTGTATCCAAAGGCGACCACGGGCACTCTGGCAAATGGCTTTGCCAACGCATTTGGCACAAAGTACCAGCAATTCAATACGGATCAGGGTGATATCAAGGTTGACTACAACGTGTCCAGTAAGGACCACATCAACGCGCGGTTTACAAAGGCCGATGAGAATGATCCCACCGTCAATTCCATCGCCGTGCTAGGCGACACCGTGAACCAAGCCTTCCTGCTGAATGGATCTGTCAACTGGGACCATACGTTTTCCCCGACATTGCTTAATGAAGTCCGGTTTGGGAAAAACTACGTCAAGCTGCCGCATGGGCTGACCAGTTTTTCGACGGGCGCCTTGGGGAATGCCATCGGCATTGCCGACGGGAACCCCAACGGAATAACCGGCCTTTCGGAATTTGGATTTGACGGCGGTGCGGGTACCAATATCGAACAGGGGACGGGGCTGACCAATCTGGGCGGCGCAGATACGGTGGAAAAATTTTCCTCCACCGTGACCGATTTTAACGATGTGCTGATCTACACCCATGGCCGGCACATCATTAAGACCGGCTTTCAATTGAATCGTTACAACATCAATGTGTTTTATTCGGGCAACGGCGGAGAGCTAGGCCTCGAACTTTTTGGGCTTGGCCCTGGTGGAAACTATTCGGGGAACGGCGCAGGCGGCGACCCATCCGCAGACTGGGCCTTGGGCCTGCCCGAGGATGTGGCCCGGGGCACCAGCTCGGGAGGATGGCGTCAGCGCGACTGGCTTTTCGCCGGCTTTGTGCAAGACGATTGGCGGGTAACGAACGCCCTAACCTTGAACCTGGGTCTCCGTTATGAAGCGCGCACTCCCTGGATTGAGACCAACAATAATCAGGTGGATGTAAATATTCTAACCGGTGCGTTGCAGTTCCCCGGAAATGACGCCGTCCCCAGCGGGGCAGTGGGCACGAATGGATTCAGCAATGGCTTGTACAGCAGCCAATATGGTTACCCGGACTTCCAGCCTCGCCTCGGCTTCGCTTGGAGTCCCGCTTTCCTGAGCAAGACTGTGGTTCGTGGCTCCTTCTCGATTTCGTCGTATCTGGAAGGCACAGGAACCAACCTGCGCCCTACGCAGAATCCGCCTTTTACGCCCCCTCAGTCCGAGGCGACCAATGTGGCGACGGGCACAGCCTATAACACGGAGACGGCGTTTACTGAGGCAGCACCTCCGGCGGGCGATCCGTTCATCAATGCCACTCTCCAGACCTGGTCCGGAAAGATTCAGCCGGCGGTGGCCGATCAGTGGAATCTCACCATCCAGCGGGAGGTTGCCCACAACACCACCGTCCAGCTCGGCTACGTCGGCCAGCGAACTACTCACTTGATGGTTCCGGAATGGCTGAAGCAAGGGGACTTGCAATCGAACGGTGCGATTACCTATCCCTTTATCGGCGGCCTCAACGGGCCTGGAACTATCATCAATGGTTTGCCCGCAGCGGGAACCTACGGGCCCAACGGGCTCGGCAATTTGAAGAACACTGCCTCGGTCGGCAACATGAACTATAACGCGATGCAGGCGGTGCTGCAGAAGCGATATTCGAACGGGCTGGAAGCCCAGGTTTCCTATACCTGGGAGAAGTGCATGACCAACGACGACGGTTACTACGGTACTTGGGGGACTACTACGCAGGCCGCGCCCTCCGGTAATTACTGGCAAAACCTCTACGATCCCAACGGCGATTATGCACAATGCTATTGGGATGCCAAAAGCGTAATCAGCGCCTATGCCGTCTACGATCTGCCTTTTGGCCGGGGCAAACAATTCGGACAGAATATGCCTGCCGCCTTGAATGCCGTAGTTGGCAACTGGGCGATCAACCCAATTATTTCCTGGCACGGCGGTTTCCCGCTAAATCTCCGTGGACCGGATGACTCCGGAACGGGTTCCCCCGCACCTCGTCCCGACTGTAATGGCCCCTCTTCATACCCCAAGACAGCAGTTGAAGGGGAAGGCCTGCAATGGTTCAGTCCGACTCCGTATTCAGCCGCCGCGCCGGGTACGTTTGGAAACTGCCCGGCGCAAGGCCCGGTCATTGGGCCGGGATACTTCGATGCCGACCTCAGCCTGCAAAAGAATTTCCCGATTTCGGAGACGATGAGATTCCAATTCCGTGCCGATTTCCTGAATGCGACGAACCACCCGAACTTCGCGGCACCGAACACCAGCCTTGGAACTGGTATGGGAATCAGCGGCACCACGCAGGGCAACCTTGCGGGTGAGCGCAATTTGCAGTTCGCTCTGAAGTTCTTTTTCTGAGGGTAGCGTTGTAGTATGGGGCAGGCGTCTCAGGCGCGCCTGCCCTCTTTTTATGTTTCGACCTCACCATACGGCTCTGCTTTGCGCCCTGCTATGGGTTCCCGTTCCGACCTTGGTCAGCGCCCAAGCTTCTGCTTCCGGAAAGACGTCGGCCCGAGCGGCCAATGTTGCGTCCTCCGCCGAACGAGCTGTGAGCCTCGCCGAATCCGGCCGCTGCAAGGAAGCGCTGCCACTTCTAAAGCAAGCCAAGCTGCAGGCTGCGGACCAGGATCTTAAGCGCCGAATCGGTTTTGCCGGCGTGCGATGCGCCATGTTTGCCCAGCAACCGGATGCGGCGGAAGACTTTCTGCGGCTTTTGAACCGAGAATTCCCCCACGATCCTGAGGTGCTCTACCTGTCTGTGCACACTTACTCTGACCTCGCGAGCCGCGCCGCGGCGGACCTGGCCATCACCGCTCCGCAGTCGGCGCAGGGGCATGAGTTGCACGCCGAATCGCTCGAGACGAATGGAAAATGGGATGAGGCCGCTAAGGAATATCGGCTGGTGCTGGAGCAGAATCCGCATCTGGCGGGCATCCATTTTCGGCTTGGGCGCCTGCTGCTCTCGAAGCCAAATCCCAGTCCGGCGGACGCGGAAGAAGCGAAGAAAGAGATGCAGGCTGAGCTCGAGATTGATCCCTCGAACGCGGGCGCGGAATACGTGCTCGGGGAGCTGGCAAAGCAGAATCAGCAATGGGATGAGGCGATTCGGCATTTCTCGCGCGCGGCCAAGCTCGACGCCAGCTTTGGCGATGCGTATCTTGGCTGGGGAGGGTCGCTCGTTTCGCTCAAGAAATTTTCCGAGGCGATTCCGCCGCTCCAGGCTGCGGTCAAATTGCAGTCGGGAAATCCGGCGGCGCATTATTTGCTGGCGATTGCTTATTCACGTTCTGGGCGGAAAGAAGAGGGCGATCGCGAGTTCGCCATTCAGCAGAAGCTGACGCAAAAGGGCGCGGCGGGGGAGCCAGCCGGGTCTCAGCAAAGCCCGAATTAACGAAATAGATCAGCGCAGTAGATTAGAAGTAAAGATCAGTGAAGTGAAGACCACGCCTCCGACGCCAATCCGCAGGCTATCGCCATCTTCGCGCCGCCAATTTTTGCGGGAGACTCTTCTGTGGGGGATGGGAGGCAGCCTCATCCTGCCCGGCCTGTCGCGCCTTGCGGGTGCCCTACCAGCGCCCGTCTATCCATTTGAAGAAGTTCCGTCCGCTGTCAGCGGCATTATATGGACGCACAGCAATGGCAAGTCGCCGCAGAAGTATTTGCCGGAGACGACGGGAGCCGGTTGCGCCTTCCTCGACTACGATGGCGACGGCTGGATGGACATTTATTTTGTGAATAGCGGGAAGTGCGATTTCTACAATCCCGATCCTCCGCTGCGCAACGCGCTCTATCGAAACAATCGCGACGGAACGTTCACGGAAGTTACGGAGAAGGCCGGGGTCGCCGCTGGCGGCTATGGGCAAGGGGTGGCTGTCGGCGACTATGACGGAGACGGTTTTCCCGATCTCTATGTCACGCAATATGGGCGCAGCATTCTGTATCACAACAACGGAGACGGAACATTCACGGACGTAACTGAGAAGGCGGGAGTTGCCGCGCCCGGGTGGTCCTCGAGCGCAGTATGGTTTGATTATGACAATGATGGAAGGCTCGATCTCTTTGTCTGTCAGTTTGTCGACTTCGATAAGTCGAAGCATCTGCCTTGCGAAGCGGACAACAAACCAGGTTACTGCGTTCCGAGGCTTTATAAGCCAATGCCCAGTTGGTTGTTTCATAACAATGGCGACGGCACCTTTACCGATGTTAGTAAGTCGAGTGGCATCGGTAAATATCTTGGGAAAGCGTGGGGCGCGGTAGCGACCGACATTAATAATGATGGGCGAATGGATCTTTTTGTGGCCAACGATACGACGGCAAACTTTCTGTTCGTGAATCGCGGGGGTGGGCGCTTCGAGGAGATAGGAGCGCCGGCGGGCGTTGCCTACAGTGAGGCGGGAAGGCCGCGTTCGGGCATGGGCGTCGACTCCGCCGACTTTAACCAGGACGGATGGATGGATTTGTTCGTCGCCAACATCGACCACGAAATGTATTCCCTTTATCAGAATAACCACGACGAAACATTCGACGACCAGGCAGGAGCGATGGGGATTGCCTCGGCCACGCGCCTGATGAGCGGATGGGGCCTGAAGTTTTTCGATTACGACAACGATGGGAATCTCGACTTATTTCTCTCGAATGGAAATCCCGACGACCTGATTCAGGTGTATCACAAAGACGTGGAGTACCAGGAGCCGCTGCTGTTGTTCCATGGTACGGGTAAGGGCTTTGAGAATGTCAGTGCGCAAAGTGGGCCGCTCTTTATCAGAAATTTCTCGGCGCGCGGACTTGCTGTCGGAGATTTTAACAATGATGGCGCCGTCGACGTGCTGATTTCCATGAATGGCGGGGCTCCGCTGCTGTTGCGCAACCATGCAGGGAAGCTGAATCACTGGCTCGGCTTGACGTTGGTGGGCACTAAGTCGAATCGCGATGCAGCCGGCGCACGAGTTACTTACCAGGCCGGTGATCTAAAGCGAAGCAGGATGAAGACCGGAGGCGGAAGTTTTCTGTCGTCGCATGACCCACGATTGGTGCTTGGCCTCGGCCACAGAACAAAGGTTGACTCGCTCGAGGTGAAATGGCCGGGACCGAGCAATGCGATCGAGCGCTTCACCGATCTTCCCATCGATCGCTACATTACGATTGTAGAGGGTGAGGGCAAGTGGAAGTGACGGTGAACTGTGTAGAAGCTCATTCCAGAGGCAGTCCGACGTAGTTTTCGGCCAGCGCTTGCGCCGCTGCGCGCGAACTGGTCACATAATCCAGTTCGGCGAGTTGGCGGCGCCGATCGAAGGGGTTTTCATCCGGAAAGCGGTGCAACATGGAAGTCATCCACCAGGAGAAGCGCTGTACTTTCCAGACGCGCCGCAGGCAAACTTCAGAATAATTGTCGAGCAGGTTGCGGCTTCCCGTGGCATAAAAATGCTTGAGAGCCCGGGCGAGAATGCGCACATCGGCGACCGCGAGATTCAATCCTTTCGCGCCAGTCGGTGGCACGATGTGGGCGGAATCCCCCGCCAGAAATAGTCGCCCGTATTGCATGGGCTCGACTACGAAACTTCGCATCCCGGTCACGCCTTTCTGCAGAACCTGCCCTTCGGTGAGTTTCCATCCGTCCGAAGCGAGGCGCGTCTGAAGTTCCTGCCAGATCTTCTCATCGCTCCAATGATCAATGTTTTCATCGGGACTGCACTGCAGGTACAAGCGGCTGACCTGTGGCGAGCGCATGCTGAGCAAAGCGAAGCCGCGATCGTGGTAGGTATAGATCAACTCGTCCGAAGAAGGAGGCGCGTCGGCGAGAATGCCGAGCCATCCGAAAGGATACTCACGCTCGTAATGGGTCAGCACGCCAGGCGGGATGCTGGGCCGGCAGATGCCGTGAAAGCCGTCACAACCGGCAATGAAGTCACAGGCTAATTCGTGCGCGTCTCCATCTTTCTCGTATCGGATCGTCGGCCTCGCGCCGTCGAGGTCATGCACGCTGACATCTTCCGCTTCAAAGAAAACCTGGCCGCCGGTGGCGACGCGGGCCTTGTTCAGGTCCTTCAGAACCTCATGCTGCGCATAAATGGTGATTCCTTTTCCGCCAGTGAGCTCCTGAAAATCGATACGGTGACCACGACCGCGGAAGCGCAACTCGATTCCATAGTGAACCAAGCCTTCGGCTTTCAGGCGCTCTCCAAGGCCCATTTCCGTGAGCAGGTCGGCCGTTCCCTGCTCGAGCACTCCGGCGCGGACGCGTTGCTCAGAATATTGCCGGCTGCGATTCTCGACTACGACCGAGTCAATTCCCTGGAGACATAAAAGGTGAGAGAGCACAAGACCGGCAGGTCCTGCGCCTACGATTCCGACCTGCGTCCGTTGTGAAATCGGCAATGGGCCCGGCACCCCGCAGTAGTGACGCCTATGGATTCCAGCTATTTCAGCCTTCGCTATTTTAGAGCATGGTTCTTGGCGGCGCATATGACCTTCCGCCTCTTGAGATCCGAATCGCGACTTTGCCTGCTCACGGTTACGGAAGGTCAGGCTGCTGCTTCGAACTTATGACCGCGTGGCGCCTGCGGATACCGCTAAACAATCTGCGATCCGAGCCCCGGCGTCGGCGAGAGCGCCGAACGCTGGCCAGGTTGCGAACAAGACAGCGCCGCCGCCTTCGCCAGCAACCCTCAAGTCTACGGCGGGAAAACCTGTGGGCGAATACTTACAGCAGTAGTTCCATCCACAGTGCGCTTTCAATTGGAATCTTGGAATAAGGGGCGATTTCGCGAAAGCCCACTTTGCGATAGAGGGCGATCGCATCCTGCATGGCCGAGCCAACCGTATCCAGCCGCATGCGTTCGTAGCCGATCGCGCGCGCTTCGGCAATCAGTCGTTCCACGAGCATCCGGCCGAGGCCGAGCCCGCGCGCTTCTGGCCGCACGTAAAGCCGCTTCATCTCGCAGATTCCGGGTTCGAGTTTGCGTAACGCGATGCATCCCGCGGCGCGGTCCGCATGCCGGGCCAGCAGCAGCCGTCCGCCGGGCGGCGAGTAAGCGCCGGGTAATCCCTTCAACTCCTCATCGAAGCTCTGGAAGCAGAGGCTGAAGCCGAGCGAAGTGCCATATTCCACAAAGAGCTCGCGAGCCTGTTCGATGTGGTCAGGAAGCGCGGCTTGAGCCAACTCAATCGTTTCGCCGTCAGTACGGATTGGAAGTGGTTTATGCATCGAGCTAGGGCAAGCGTATGCCATCATCGTGCCGCGAAATCGAAGACTTTGGCAAGAGCCGGACTTTGTTTTTTTGCCTTGAAAGGGGTGCGCCTTCAGCCTGGCTTTTGGGTGGCACGGCGGTTAATCCTCAAACGCGGCTCCAGCCGCCGCGAAGGTTGTCCGCCCGGATGTATGTGCGGATCGTAAATGTACATACATATTTATAAGTGCAAGCGTTCCACGCGGAACATTTTTGCCTTTTGGTCGCCGTAAGGTCGCGGTTGCGCCCCCCGCTCCGCCCGATTAAGATTTCTCTACTCCCATGTCCGAAGTACTCTCAACCGACCCCGCGCCCGCCCAAGCCTTCCCCAGCCCCAAACCGTCCGTCGAGGTGTTCGCCGTGTATGGGGTCGAGCCCGAGATTCAGGCTTATGCCATGGCCAAGTATTCGCGCTCTTCCCTCTCGATGAAGGAGTCGCTGAAGGAAATCACCTCGCAGAAGGCGGAAAAATTTCTCAACACTTTTTACTTTCAGTACGGCCATCGCTCCATCGCTGATCTGGCTCACATCGCGCTCGCCATTGAGCGTCTTTCTATTCTGGCGGCCATCGTAGTCGCCGACGAGCAACGGTGGGATGGGCAGGAACGGTCGACGCGTTACCAGGATTTCAGAAAAAGCGGTTACTACACGCCAAGCTTTCAGGGCGACGCTGCCGCGACCGCGCTCTATCGCGAGACCATGGAGTCTCTGTTCGCGACTTACGAAACAATTTCTCAGCGGACGTTTGAATACCTCGCCAGTATCACGCCGCGGCCCGCCGAAATGAAGACGGACGCTTACGAGCGCACCCTGCGCGCCCGCGCCTTCGACATCTCGCGCTATCTGCTGCCGCTCTCGACCAATACGTCGCTCGGAGAGATTGTCAATGCCCGCACACTGGAAACGCAGGTCGCGCACCTGCTCTCACAGCCCTATCAAGAAATCCGCGACCTGGGAGGGCTGCTGAAGCAGGCCGCGCTTTCTCCGGCTTACAACGCGAATGAAGAATCGTTGCGCGCGCTGGTGGCGGCGATTCGAGCTGTGTCGCCGGAGGTCGCGGAGCGCGCGGAACGCGAGTTGCTGCGCGAGGTTCGAGTTGCGCCCACGCTGGTGAAGTATGCCGATCCCAATCGCTATGAAATCGTGACCCGGCTGGAGTTGCAGCAAGCGGCCGAGGAGTTGATGCGAGGCGCGGCCATGGATCCTGCGCCGCTTGTCGACTTGATAGAGAATGACTTGATCGGCAATGATCTGACGGGCGCCGATCTGCGCGAGACTGACGCGCTTGAGATTGAGTTAGCGGCAACGCTCGTCTACGGGCACTGTCACTATTCTTACCGTCAGGTACGCAGCACGGTCGCGGCGGCTAGCGAGGCGCGGCGTCGCGAGATCCTCGATCTTGGCCTGCGGCATCGCGGCAAGCACGACGAGTTGCTGCGCGCCTTTTCCGCCGGCCAGCAGTTTCGCTTTGACATTCTCATGGACATCGGCGGCTTCCGCGACCTGCACCGGCATCGCCGCTGCGTGCAGATCATGCAGGATTTCACGACCGTTCACGGCTTCGATACGCCACCGGAAGTTGCAGCCGCGGGCGTAGGCTCCTACTATGAATCCGCAATGAAGCGAGCCGCCGGCGCTGTTGAGAAGCTTGCCGCATCGCGCGGCGATGAAGCGGCGCAGAGCGCGCAGTATGCGATTCCTCTGGCTTTTCGCAAGCGCACGCTGTTCAAGATGGATTTCGCCGAGGCCGTTTACATTTCCGAGCTGCGCACCACGCCCGCCGGCCATTCGTCCTATCGCAACGTGGCCTATGCCATGTACGAAGCTGTCGCAGCAAAGCATCCTGCGCTGGCAAAACATCTTCGGGTGCACGATGTTCGCGAGCCGGTGGATTTGCTGAAGCGCTGACGAGAATGACAGCCAAGCCTTCGTGAACCTTAATGCCGTTGGCGGTGAACGATCTTTGGCAATAGCGCGATCTTCCCGAAATTGACGGCGATGAATCTTCGCCTCTAGAATCAGCTCACACATGCCCAACTACGAATACCTGTGCAAGGACTGCGGCCATCGCTTTGAACAGATCAGGAAATTCTCTGACAAGCAGCTGCGCAAGTGCCCGAAATGCGGAGGCGTGATCGAGCAAGTGATCTCGGCTCCGGCCGTGCAGTTCAAAGGCTCCGGATGGTATGTGACCGACTACGCGAAGAAGGGCGCGGCATCGGCGGGGTCGTCTTCTTCTTCAGAAGACGACAGCGGCAAGAAGGAAACGAAAGAATCTAAAGACGCTAAGGAAACCAAAGACAGCAAAAAAGACGACAAGCCAAAGTCCGATACCTCGCAAAAGAAGCAGAAGAGGAACTAGCTGTCGCGTAATCTTTGTTCCGTCCGTTGTGCCACTGAACCGCTCGTCACCCCACCTGCGCCTCGCGCCATTCGGCAAACTGTGCGAGCGCTTCCATCGCCCGTCCTATGCGCACACGATCTCCAGTTGCGCAGAGGTCCAAAAGAAGACCACGCGTGGCAGCGAGGAGCAGGGTTGCTTCGGCCGTGCCCGTCTCCAGCGGAACGCCGGCCTTCTCTGTGAGCGACTGCCAATAGGCGGTCGGATCTTCGAGGACGCCGGGATAGTCGCGTGGATGGCGGAGCGCAAGCGCATACAACTCGAAGACGAGGCATAAGCCGGGCCGAGCCTGGGGTGCGCTCAGCCGCTTCCAGTACCAGCGCAAGAACTGAGGCAGCGTGCGAGGTCTCTCGCCACTCCGGAACCAAGCCTGGATGCGAGCATCCTCACGTTCCCGTATGCCGGAAAGAATATGATGCATCAGTCCCTCGCGCGAGCCGAAGTGATAGACGAGCATCCGGGCATTGGTCCTCAGCGCTTTGGCGAGGGGCCGAAGTGCCAAGTCTCCCAAGCCATGTGCGAGCACGTAGTCGACAGCCCGGTCACGCAGGCTGGCGCGGATGCCAGGTTCAGGTGGTCTCGCCATCGTTAAACTCCTTGTTTATTACTGTAACACATGTTACATTAATGTTTGTCGGGAAAAATTTCGGACTTCCCGCTCTCACCGCTGGTTCGCCGTGAGCGCGGAGAGTCGCACCGACCAAGGAGAGTCGTATGCGCCGGATTTCGTTTTTGCTGCTGTCGTTCGCGTCATTATTATTTTCGATTTGCATGCCAGCCATGGGGCAGCAAGCCGGGGAACAGGAAAGAAACAAGCAGATTGCCCGCAGCTTCTTCGAAGAAGTGCTCGATCAGGGTCGCTTCGACAAGTACGCCGATTCTCATGCCAAGAACTTCGTCGCCCACGCTGGCGATCATGAAGCAACGTTGGAAGAGGATATCGCCGCAGCCAAGGAGGAGCGCAAGGCCCTACCGGACATGAAAATCCGCGTCATCCAAATCATTGCGGAACGGGATCTTGTGTCGGTGTACTGGAGCGCATCTGGCACCAACACACAAGCAGGGATGGGGATTCCCGCCACCGGCAAGAAGATCAAGATTGATGGCATGACGTTGTTTCGCTGTAAAGACGGGAAAATTCGCGAAGAGTGGAGCGCTTGGGACATGCTCTCAGTTTTGCGGCAGGCAGGCTTATACTCTCCGCCGCAGTGAAGCGGCAGCCGACGAAACCGCTTATTCGAGGCTATTTCTTCCACCGGTCCACGACTCTGGCATGCCGACTGCCACAGTTCGCCTGCGTGGTAGTTCTTCTTCGGACACTTCCGCTTGGAATTGCAGGTCGAGGCCCCGTCGCTCGCATTCCTGATAGGCCGCGTCGTTGAAGAAGTAGACGATGTCTCCTCCGAATCGATCTTTGGCGCGGCGGCGTTCGTCGAGATCGAAGGGGCTTGCCGAATACACTTTGATGTCGGGCTGTTCGCGCAGAACGGCGCTCAACTCGCGCTGAAATCCGAGAGCTCCCTGGCGTACTTGCGCCATGGTGAAGGCGACTACATGATAGGGCATAAGGGATCGGGTGATCTGGTCATCGGGTGACCGGGCCAGCGAATCTCGTCTTCAGGCCCGCATCGTTTCAATAGCGCGGTTCCCACAATATACTCCTTTACTTTTTGCAGATTCCGGCGGCCGCCATCATTCTTCCGGTCACGCCCTTTTCCGCCCTGTAGCTGAACAACCGTTCGGTGTGGCATGCCGTGCACGGCGACTTCGCGTCGATATTTTTAGCGGGCAGGCCGGCATCGAGCAATTGGCGACGGTTGGCTTCCACCAGATCGAGAAAAAGTTTTGCCGGTAATTCGCTATGTCCGGGCGCGCGGGCGGTTAGGAAGAGCAGCGGATATTTCTCCCGCACCGGGTCCGATTCCTTCACCTCGCGGAATAAATCGCCGGCGTAGGCGAACTGCGCTTCGAATTTCGTGCGCACCTCATCGCCTACTTCGTAGCAGCAAGACTGCACGCCGGGGCCGATTGCGGCCAGCAAGTTTCGTGGATCGCTCTGGAAGTGCTTGCGCATTTCGCCGACGCCTTTCTCGGCGATGCGCTGAACGGTGCCGCGCCAGCCGGCGTGGAACACTCCGACCGCATGGCGTTTGCGCTCGACGAGAATGATGGGAAGGCAATCGGCGGCCTGCACGGCGATGATAATTCCCGGCGTGTCTGTGATGAGACCGTCTCCGGCGAGGGGTTCGCGCGTCGCTTCGGTCCCATCAACTCGATGGATCAGGTCGGAGTGGATCTGCCGTAGCGAAACTAGTGGCCAAGCCTTACGTCCGATCGAGGCGCCGAGTTCTCTGAGAAAAAGTTCTCGGTTGCGTTCGACGGCCGCACGGGAGTCATGCGGTGTGAAGCCGAGATTCAGCGCTTTTCCGCCGTAGGCGCGGGAGACTCCGCCGAGGCGCGTCGAGAAGCCGTGAAGGAGCCAGGGCAGCTGGCTCAGCTTCTCGGATCGTAGAATTTGGAGTTTGTTATTCGCGACGCCGGTGGCCAACACTGTTTGATCATAACCTGAAGGATGGGATCATCGGGCGATCTGGTGATCGGGCCATCGGGTCATCGAAATCATCGAACCGGGGTACGAGCTGCGAGCAATTTAACGTTGCTCGCAGCTCGCCGCCTTTTGCACTGTGCGCGCCACGAGAGAATTACTCTTTGCCGCTGGTCATGCTGTTCGGCGCCGGGTCGGCGGCGCGTTCTTCGGGTAGTGGATTGATCTTTACCGTGGCCAGGATTTTTTCAAGCTTGGCAAAGACGTCATCGCGGTTGACGTGCAGGACGCCGCCTTCGCTGGCAAAGCCTTCCGTGCCAAGGCCTAAGACGTATTCGTAGCACGCTCCATTTTCATACCTGTGGTAGTACTGCGTCTCGGCCTGCTTGATGGCGTTGGCAGAGAAGTTGGAAGTCATCTCCATTTCGGTTGCGCCAACTCTGACTTTCTCGGCATCGACGGGCTCGCCGTCGGGGTTACGCGTATCAACGAAGGCGAAATGCTCGCACTCTTGTTGAGAAAGGCTGCGATTAACGTTCACGTTGAAGAAGGCGGTGGCGAAGTCGGTGCCGGGATACGAGGTAGCGGGCAACGCGACCGTCGCAATGGTGGCCCCGCCGGGTTGCACGAAATTCATGGCCACAGCGCTCACGTCGGAGAGTTCGGAGTTGGTCTTGTCACCCGAAATCAGCAATGCTTTGCGCGGATAGAGAAATGAAACGCCCGAGCTCGCGTCGGTGTAGGTGACGTTTGCAGGACGTTTTTTGGCGACCTTCTTTGCGGGTGCCGGTGCGGCGACGGCAGTTGGTGTGACCGGCGTTAGCTCCGCCAGGGCGGGCATGGGCGAACTTGCCGCGGGGCTGAAAACGCCCACCAGCGAGGGTTTGGGCGATTGCTTCGAACAGGCGCTGGCGGCGAGCAGCACGGCGAGAATGGCGAAGCCTGCGATCATGGCAAGTTTCTGCTGGCGCGACCAGGACGATAGCGTTGTCGCGGAGATTGTTTTGTTGGTCTGGTTCGAGAGTTTACTGTTAGTCGGTTTCCTGTTATCGGAATCGGATTTCCAAGTGGTTGTCATGGTGTCACCTCCTCTGCGGCTGGCGCAGTTGAAAGTGATAGGGCAAGAGAGCGGCCAATCCTACGAGCGTTGATGCGGCGAGACTTAGGAATCATTCATGCGGCTGGCTATGTGCGGCGCCGGACACGGCGTGTGGAGGGCCACACGGCGGTGTCTGAGACAGGAGAGAAGAATTCGATGAGAATGACGCCCGCCGCGACGAGGGCGAGACGCCCTCGGGACAGCCGGCAAGACGCCGGCGCTACTCTTTCTCGACGCGGCACTAGAATGGCTGCATGCGCGATGGATCGCTTCTTTTTCTGAATTCTAAGGCGAATTATCGTGGGCGGCTGGCGCCTTCGCCTACGGGGCTGTTGCATGTGGGGCATGCGCGAACTTTTTGGATCGCGGCGCAACGAGCCTCCGAGCACAAGGGAATTTTAATTCTGCGGAATGAGGATTTGGACCCGCAACGTTCACGGGCGGAGTTTGCGCGGGCGATGGTGGAAGATTTGCGCTGGCTGGGAATTCGGTGGGACGAGGGGCCGGATTGCGGCGGGGAGTATGGGCCTTATGCGCAAAGCGAGCGCCGGGCGCACTATCTGGAGGCATGGCGGCGGCTGCGCGAGGAGGAGTTTATTTATCCATGTGTTTGTTCGCGGAGGGATTTGGCGCAGTCGGCGAGCGCTCCGAATGAGGGCGATGCCGATGATGAGCCGCTGTATTCGGGGACTTGCCGTCGACGCTCGGCGGCTGAGTTTCTGGAGCCGGCGGGGGTGAATTGGCGGTTTCGGGTGTCGGATGGCGAGGCGATTGAGTTCGCGGATTTGAATCTTGGCGCACAGCGCTATGTTGCGGGGCGCGATTTCGGGGATTTTCTAGTGTGGCGGCGGGATGATGTTCCTGCTTATCAGCTGGCGGTGGTGGTTGATGATGCGGCGATGCGGAATACGGAAGTGGTGCGGGGCGCGGATTTGCTGAAGTCGACGGCTCGGCAATTGCTGCTGATGCGGGCGCTGGGGCTGGCCGCGCCGGATTATTTTCATTGCGAATTGGTGCGCGACGCTGCGGGGGTGCGGCTGGCCAAGCGGCACGACGCGCTTAGCCTGCGGCATTTGCGGGAGAGTGGAATGGCTCCAGAGCAGGTTTTGCGGATGTCCGGTTGGCCATGATGGTGCGGCACTTTCGTTTCAGGGGCTTGTTACCTGGGGCAGATACAGATTGTTGCGAACGGAGCTAGCATTGAGGGAGCACTGCGCCGCGCCGGCGGGAGAGGGATATGAGGCATTCTGTGACGCGTCAACTGCTCTTCGATGTTGTGGCCATCGTTCTGTTAATGGGCCCGATGGCGTTTGGGCAATCGCTCGGCGACATTGCGCGCGAGAATCGCGAAAAGCAGAGTGCCGAGGATGCATCGTCGTCGTCGGTTAAGCCGAAGGTGATTACGAATAAGGATCTGCCGAAGGATCCGAATGCTGATGTGACGCCGAACGGGGCGCCGGCGGCGAGCGTGACGGCGAGTGCGCCAATGAGTGCGGCGGCGAGTGGCAAGACGGTGGAGAACCGGGCGGCAGAGCGGCATTTTGCGCAACAGCGGGCGGGGGAGCAACGCGCGGCGGAGCAGTGGAAGAAGCAGATTCTGGCGCAGAAGACCAAGATGGCGAATCTGCAGGCGCGCATTGATCAGGTGCAGGCATCGATTCGGTCGGCGAATGGCGAGGTGCAGGCGGAACAGCCATTCAACCGGTATCAGGCGCGGCAAGTGCAACAGGTCGCGCTGATGCAGCAACGGCTGAATGAGCAGCGAATCAAGCTCGACCAGATGCAGGACGCGGCGCGGCACGCGGGCATGCATACGGCGGTGTACGATCCGTAGCGCGAGAGCGGACGCGGGGCTTGCGATTTGAGTCGTGAATGGTCTCGCGTGGGGGAGTTGCTATGAAGGGAATGGAGTTGAAGATTTTTTCTGGCGTGCTACTGATCGGAGCGGTGGCATATGGGCAGTCGCTGGGCGATGTCGCGCGAGAGAATCGCGAGAAGCAGCAGGCGAAGGCTGCGGCGGGGTCAGCTTCGTCGAAGGCGAAGCCGAAGGTGATTACAAACGAAGATCTTCCGGCGCGTGTCGACGCATCGTCGAGTGAGACCGAAAGAAATTTGAAGCCGGCGTCGGCGGCTGGCGGCCAGTCGGCAAGGCGCGTGTCTGCTGAGGAATGGAAGAAGCAGATCCTGGCGCAGAAGAACGCGATTGCGGCGCAGCAGGCGCAGATCGACAAGCTCAACGAATCGATTCATTACGTCACCGCGAGCTTGTATACCAACGGCATTCAACACAACGAAAATCAGGTGAAGAAGCAGGAGACGGTTGCGCAAATGCAGCAGCAGCTTGAGGAGCAGAAGAAGGCGCTTGCCGACATGCAGGAAGCGGCGCGGCAGGCGGGCATGGGCAGCGCGGTTTACGATCCGTAGAAAACAGCTGTGCTGTCAGTTATCAGGAGTCAGTTTTTAAATCACGCCACCGCGATAATTTCTCTTGCATCGGGCGCTTCGCCTGACCATCCTAGATAGGTGAGCTCGGATAAGGTTTTTCTTACTGCGGAGTGGCGGTATCTCGCCATGCTGAATTATGAAGTGGACGCTTGTCTGCTTCTTCCGTTTGTTCCGGCTGGAACCGAAGTCGATTGCTGGAATGGGAAAGTATTTGTCAGCCTAGTGGGCTTTCGATTTCTTCGAACCAGAATGTGCGGGTGGCTGGCGATTCCGATGCACTCGAATTTTGAGGAAGTGAATCTGCGATTCTACGTGCGGCGGCAAGAGGGGAACGAGACTCGGAGAGGCGTTGTGTTCATACAGGAAACGGTTCCGCGACGCGCGATTGCGTTCGTCGCGCGCGTTTTCTATAACGAGAATTATGTGGCCGCGCCGATGGCGCACGAGATTCTCTCGGCGGGCGATAACAGTTTGAGCTTGGCATATCGGTGGCGGAGCGAGAAACGCTGGGATTCGATCAAGGTTGAAACCGAGGGCAATCCCGAACTGCCAGCGGAGGGCTCGGTCGAACAGTTCATCACGGAACACCATTGGGGATATGCGGCGCAGCGCGATGGCGGGTGCGTGGAATATCGTGTGACGCATCCGGCATGGAAAGTTTGGCAGGTTCGGCGCGGCGAGTTTGACGGTGATGCGGAGAATTTTTATGGAAAAGAAATGGCAGTAGTGCTCGCAGGCAGGCCACAGACGGCCTTTTTGGCGGATGGATCGGCGGTCGGGGTGATGCGGGGCCGACGCTTGTGAAGCTGCCGATGAGGCCGACCCGCCGTCAATTCCGCCTCCAAATGGGCCATTTTGGGCGCTTTTTGGCTGTCCAAGGGCCATTTTCCGGCCATTTTTGAGGGGTACCTTACTCGGAACCGCATAAAATCTGCATAAAATGCTACTTTTCCACAGCGGAGTGCGTTAGTATTCGCTCGATACACGCAAATTAAGTAAGTTCCTGAAGGAGGAATTCATGGCTTCTGGTATGACTAAGACGCAACTCACTCGCCACCTGGCCGAGAAGCTCGGCTCCAACAACAAGACGGCCGCGACTTTTCTGGAGCACCTGGCCGACACGGCAATTAAAGAGACAAAGAAGAATGGTGTATTCGTTGTGCCCGGACTGGGCCGCCTGGTGAAGGCGCATCGCAAGGCACGCATGGGACGCAATCCGCAGACCGGCGAACCGATTCAGATCAAGGCGAAGACGGTGGTAAAGTTCCGCGTGGCGAAGGCCGCGAAGGACGCGATTGCGCCGAAGAAGCCGTAGTTTTGTGCGGCGCGGGCGCCTCGTCCGCGAAAAGTTGGAATCAACAAAAAGGCCGGCTTTCGAGTTGGCCTTTTTTCTTTCTGACAAATTTCCTCTAACTAAGTTTTCAACTCGATCAACTCCGTGTTCAGTTGTCCTGCGGTAACCGTCAATTTGCCTACACTCACAGGCAAGCTAAAGCGGCGCGGGCCGGCGCTGCCGGGATTGAAATAGAGGACTCCGTTTTTCTCTTCGATTTTGGGCTTGTGGCTGTGACCGTAGACGACTACGCGGAATCCGGCGGCCTGCGGCTTCAGGTCGAGTTGCGCGAGATCGTGCAGCATGTAGATCGATACGCCGTTGACTTCGAGGACTTCGGTGAGCGGCAAAGTGGTTGCCCAGGGCGCGGTGTCGACGTTGCCGCGGATCGCGATGACGGGCGCGATTTGCTTTAGCGCTTCGAGGATTTCGGGAGCGCCTACGTCTCCGGCGTGGAGGATGCGGTCGGACCCGCGGAGGGCTTCGACGGCTTGCGGACGCAAGAGGCCGTGAGTGTCGGAGATTACGCCGATGGTCACGGGTTTTTCAGTCACCGCAGGTTGTACCTCAATTCATCACAGATTTGATGTTTCGCGCTCACAGACTTCTTGTGTGGAGCTACGACTATACTTCTCATAGGACATTCCTCGAATTCGTGACCGAAAATATTCAAAACCTGGCCGACGCGCTGCGGCGCTATTGGGGATATCACGAGTTTCGCCCCAAGCAGGAGAATGTTATACGGAGTGTGCTGGCGGCGCACGACACTTGCGTGGTGATGCCGACGGGAGGCGGGAAGTCGCTTTGCTATCAGCTTCCGGCGGTGATTTCCGGCAAGACGGCGGTGGTGGTTTCGCCGCTGATTGCCCTGATGCAGGACCAGGCGGCGCAACTGGCGCAGATGGGGATTCCGGCGGCGGTAATCAATAGTACGCAGAGTCCGGCGGAGCGGCGGCAGGTGATGGAGAAGGCGGCGCGCGGCGAGTATAGGCTGCTTTATCTGTCGCCGGAGCGGCTGGCGGCGGGAAATACGTTTGAGTGGCTGGCGAAGGTTCCGGTGGGCTTCTTTGCGGTGGATGAGGCGCATTGCATTTCGGAGTGGGGGCATGAGTTTCGGCCCGACTATCGGCTGCTGAGCCGGTTGCGCGCGAGTTTTGCAGCGCTTCCGATTGCAGCGTTTACGGCGAGCGCGACGCGCCAGGTGCGGCACGACATTATCAAGCAACTGCAAATGCGCACGCCGGATTGCTATATCGCCAGCTTTCATCGCGAGAATTTGCGCTATGTGGTGCATGAGTGCGGAGCGCGGACGCAGATGGAGTTGCTGGGACGGGCGCTGCGGCAGTATGCGGGCGAAAGCGTGATCGTGTATTCGCCGACGATTCGGCGCGTGGAGGAGACGGTCGAATACCTCGAGGAGAGTGGGATTGCGGCGATTCCTTATCACGCGAAAATGGAAACTCCGATGCGGCGGCAGAATCAGGAACGCTGGATGTCGGACGAAGTGCGCGTGCTGGTGGGCACGATCGCGTTTGGCCTTGGCATCAACAAACCCTCGGTGCGAGCGGTGATTCACCTGTCGCTCCCGCAATCGATCGAGCAGTATTACCAGGAGGCGGGGCGCGCGGGGCGGGACGGGCGACCGGCGGATTGCGTGCTGTTGTGGCAGAAAAAAGATCACGTGCTGCTGGGATATTTCATCAACAAAGTCTCGGATGAGACGGAACGCGAGCGCGCGTTGGGACGCAAACGCGTGATCAGCCGATTTGCAGATTCGTCCGGCTGCCGGCATCGGCAGATTTGTTTGCATTTTGGCGAGACTCCCAAGTGGGAGAGTTGCGGGAATTGCGACAACTGCAACGCGCGGCCGGAGTGGTTGAAGAAGGAGATGAAGCTGGCTGAGCTGCCGCCGGTCGCGGCGCGGAAGAAGACTTTTTCGCGGGCGTCTTTTGCATCTGCGTCGCTGGAGCGTCCGTTGTTTGGGAAAGAGACGCCGCGAGGGCGCAATGCGGCTGCGGCGGAGGCTGATCCGGCGCTGGCGGAATATTTGCGCGAATGGCGCCGCAATATGGCGCGCGAGAACAAAGTGCCCGCATACATTATTTTGCACGACAGCACGCTGGAGGAATTGTGCCGGCGGCGTCCGGCCAATCTGGCGCAGTTGAAGCAGGTGGCGGGGATTGGCGAGAAGAAGGCGGACGTCTATGGGGCGGAAATTCTGCAGGCCCTGCGAAATTTTGGCGGAGGGGCGCGCGCTGCGCCGACTGTGGCGCGGGAGCCGGTTCCGGCTGAGCAGACGTTGCGGCTTTTGAACGAGGGGCGCAGTTTTGAGGAGATTGCGCGAATTCGCGCGCGTCAGCTTTCGACCGTCGTGTGCACGGTGGCGAGCCTGGTCGAGAGCGGACAAATCAAGCTGGACGCGAAGTGGATTTCTCCGGCCGCGCAGCCGCTGATTGAGGCGGCTTGCCTGAGGCTCGGAGTCGAGCGGCTGCGAGATATTAAGGATGCGGTGCCGGCTTATGTGAGCTTCGAGGACATACGGCTGGTGGTGGCGTGTTTGCGGGCGGAAAACCGGATCGCGGCGAAGATGGCGTAGCCGCTCAGTTTGCCGCGATCAAATGCAGAGGTCCTTCGCTTCGCTCAGGATGACAACCTTAAATTTATTTGAGTATCTACCCCGTGGGGTCAGACGCCTTTGGCGGCGGGGTCCCAGATCAATTTGTGGATTTGCAGGCTGAGCCGGGCGGGGATGTTGTCGGCGAGAATCCACTGCGCTAGTTCTTGCGGATCGAGTTGGCAGTGGGATGTATCGCGGGCGCCGGAGGCGGTTTTTTCGAAGGCGGGCGAAAATAAAATGGCGTGGACACGCTCAGCTAGGCCGTGCTGCAGAACGAAGTCGCGGGCGAATTCGTAATCGGTGCGATCGATCAGGACAAATTTGAGTTCGTCGTGAGGCCGGAGCGCCTTCAGATTTTCGATGGCGAAGGTATTGGGTTCGCCGGAGTGCGGACACTTTACGTCAACGATCTTAATGACTTGTTTCGGAACCCGCTCCAGTGGCCGCTCTCCGCTGGTTTCGAGGAGGACCCGGTAGTCGGCGTCGAGGAGTTGCTCCATGAGGGGGATGACTTCGCGCTCTTGGAGCATGGGCTCGCCGCCGGTGATCTCGACTAGTCCTCCGGACGGACTCAGGCGCGCGACTTCGGTGAGCACGTCCTGAAGCGACATCTTTTTTCCGCCGTAGAAACTGAATTCGCTGTCGCACCAGGAGCAGCGCAGGTTGCATCCGGTGAGGCGCACGAAGACGCAGGGCAGGCCGGCGTGGGTGGATTCACCCTGGAGCGATTTGTAGATCTCTGAAATCTGCATGGGTCTGGGATGGGGTCAACGGGTCATCGAAATTCAAAATCAAAGATTTTAGATCGCCCGATGGTTAGGTCACCCGATCACCCGATTATCCACCCGCTACTCCGAGTAACGAGCGGTTGTTGTGTCGGTCTCGAAGACGGTCACGTCTTTTACTTTTACCCTGCCGTTGGTGACTTTGCTGAGGCGCGTGTTGGTTTCGTCGTAAAAATATTTCGCCAGATTTTCGGCGGAGGGGTTGACGACGGTGAAGGGCTCGATGTCGTTGATCATCTGGTGGTCGAGACGGTCGATGGCGTGTTTCATCACATCTTTGAGGTCTTTGAAATCGAGCAACAGGCCGGCCTTGTCGAGCTCAGAGCCGGCCAGGGTCACACGAATCTTGTAGTTGTGGCCGTGCGGATTCTCGCACTTGCCTTTGTAGTTGCGCAGGTAGTGGCCTGCGGCGAATGTGTCTTCAACGGTGACTTCGTACATGAAATCTGGTTAGCCTCGGGCTGTGTTTATTGTACATTTTGAGGGTGGCGGCGACACGGCTTGTCCGCATTTGAGCGAACTGCAGGTCCCTCGCTCCGCTCGGGATGACCGAGCTCTCTGAGAGAGAAGGAATCCATGGTGAGAACAATTCATGAATGAGTCGCGTGTAATGGATAGGACGCCAGCCGACATTTCAATTCGAGAGGCGGCGCGGAGCGAAGTGGCGATTGTTCTACATCATCGGTGGGCGATGTTTCGCGATATGGGGCAAGGGACGGCCGAAGAACTTGCTCGGATGGTGGAGGCAGCTGAGCCCATGCTGGCGCGGTCTTTGGAGAATGGTTCTTATCGCCATTGGCTGGCGGTCGCTTCGGGGCGGGTGGTTGGCGGTGGCGGAGTGCTGCTTTGTGCGTGGCCGGCGAATCCTAAGGACGCTTGCACGGAGCGGGCGATGATTTTGAATGTGTATACCGAGCCGGAATTTCGCAGGCTGGGCGTGGCGCGGCGGATCATGCAGACGATTCTTGATTGGATTCGGGCGCGGGGATTGCGTTCGGCTAACCTACACGCCAGCGATGAAGGGCGAGTTTTGTATGAAAAGCTGGGATTCGTGGCTACGAATGAAATGCGGCTGCGGTTTGATGAAACGAAATGAATTTCGCGGGTTCCACAATGCTTCCACAATGCTTACCTCATGCTATCGCCGTCGAGTTATCAGTCGTCAGTTCTCAGCAGAAATGCCTTTGGCTGAGAACTGATGATGTAAGCCCAGCTACGCTCCCAGGCTTGCGATCGATTCTTCTAATACATCGAGGGCTATGTCGGCGTCGTCTTTCGTCACTATGAGCGGCGGCGCGATGCGGATGGTGCTGGGGCCGCAGCCTAGAAACAATATGCCGCGCTCGAAGGCCGCTTCTACAATGCGATCGCGCTCGACCGCTCCGTGCGCGCGAGTGCTTTGATCTTTGACTATGTCGACGCCGATCATGAGGCCGCGCCCGCGAACGTCGCCGACTATTTTATGCTTTTTGGGCCAGTCGGCCATGCGCTTCATCATGTGATCGCCCACCTGCTGCGAGTTGCGCAGCAAGCCTTCTTTCTCGATCACATCGAGCGTGGCGAGGGCGGCGGCTATGCAGACGGGATTGCCGCCGAAGGTGGAGGCGTGCGAACCGGGCACCCAATCCATGATCTCGGCCTTGCTCATGGTGATGCCGAGCGGCATTCCGGAGGCGATGCCTTTGGCCATGCAGACTATGTCGGGATGGACTCCGGTGTGTTCGACGGCGAACCATTTGCCGGTGCGGCCGATGCCGCTTTGCACTTCATCGACTACGAGCAGGATGCCGTGCTTATCGCAGATGCGGCGCAGTTCCTGCATGAAGACTGTGGGCGCGACGACGTAGCCGCCCTCGCCTTGAATCGGCTCAACAAAAATCGCCGCGACTTCTTCGGGCGCAAGGATTGTCTTGAACAATTTGTCTTCGATGTAGCGGGCGCAGCCGAGCGCGAATTTCTCGCCATCCTGCGGGCCGCCTTCGCAACCGCGATAGACGTCGGGATAGCGAATGTGGGTGACTCCGGGGACGAGGGGTGAGAAGCGGCGCTTCTGTTGCGGCTTGGAGGCGGTCAGCGAGAGGGCGCCCATGGTGCGTCCGTGGAAAGCGCCCAAGAAGGCGATCACCTGCTGGCGTTTGGTGTGATAACGGGCCAGCTTCAGAGCGCACTCGACAGCTTCAGCGCCGGAGTTGCCGTAATAAAATTTGTGCGGGCCGGGCATGGGCGCGATCTCGGAAAGGCGCTCGGCTAGCGTGACCAGTCCTTCGTAGTAAAAGTCGGTGCCCGACATATGGATGAGTTCGCCCGCCTGCTTCTGGATTGCGGCGACGACTTCGGGATGGCAATGGCCGGTCGAGACCACGGCGATGCCGGCGGAAAAATCGTAGAACTCGTTGCCATCCACATCTTCGACCACCAGGCCGCGGCCACGCTTGGCAACCAGTGGATAGGAGCGCGTGTAAGAAGGGGAAATATACTTTTCGTCGCCGGCGAGAATGCGCTTGGCATTGGGGCCGGGGAGCGGCGTCTTCAGCTTGGGGCCGGCGGTGGATGTCTCGGCGGTCATCGTTGTTTTAACGGGCATGGTCTTGGTGGTCATGGGTTTCTCCAGAAGTTCTCGGTTCTCAGTGGTTGTTGTGCGCGGGTTCGAGGCCGTCCACGGAGATTGGTGCTTAGGCAGAGGCGAATCGCGGTAAAAGTTATGCGATTAGCGATGCGGGGCGGCGGAAAGAAAATTAGTCGCTGCCGAAGAGGTTAGCGCGCACGTGCGACGGCAGAACCGACAGGTAGCGGCGGGGACACGCGCGTCCCTCGATCCAGCTTGAGCCCAGTGGCGGAATGAAGCCGTTGCAGCGCATAACGATGGGTCGATTATATCCCGAGTGTGATGCGGGCGTAACCCCCCAAAGGACAGGGCCGGGAGTGCCTGACTTAGCGGGTAACTCGGCAAACTGGCTATTGCAGGGTGCCGGGTCATGTAAATTTACGATTCGAAAACGAAGCGATCGCCGAGCAGGAAGTTAAGCAACGAACAAATGGCGATTGCGGCACAATTCGACAGAACATAGTTGAATCTGAATTGGCCTACGAGCAGGCGCATCAGCAGTAAATTTCCGACGATGGAAACGGCTCCGTTCGTGGCGTTAAACTTCGCCAACCTGATCAACGAATGAGCGAGCCGCGAGGGCGGCCGGTCGGCCCAGGTGAAGCGCTCGTGCCATACGAAGTTATGGAGGACGGCGATTTCGACCGCGATCGCCGTGGCGAGCAAATAATTGAGCTTCAGCCAGGAACGAAGAATTGCGAGCGCGGCCAGCTGCACAACTATGCCGATTGCGCCGACGGCGTTGAATTTAATCCAGCGGAGAAAAGTCTGGCGGGCGGCGCTTGGCTTTGCCTTTTCGGCGTCCTCTTCGGTCTTGTTTGGGGCTTCAGCAACCGGCGCGGGCTCGCGCGGGCGGTCGTTGCGGCGCGAACTGTTCATCGAATTTTCTCTTCGCGGTAGAGTCGAGCCGTGTTCTTCGCGGTCGCGACGATCAGCATCAGCAACATACCGACCAATCCGATCGCGCCGCCGATATCAAACAGGCGGTAGCGTCCGTGAATCACCCGCGCCCACCGGAACAAAGCGAGGTTGCCGATGATCAGAAGCACGCGCAGCTCGGTTGGGCCGAAGTGCCACATGGAAAGATGAAATTCGCCGAGCGTGTAGGTTGCCAGATAGGACTGGACTGAGAGCAGGAGAAATGCGATGAGCAATCCGATCGCGATGAGTGGATGCATATAGCTGGAGAGAGCGAGACCTCCCATCATCGCGACGGCGCCGATGGAATCGATCATGTGATCGACGTAAAAACCGTAGCGCGGGCGCTGCTGCTGGCGGACGCGTGCCAGCGTGCCGTCGAGGCTGTCGCCAAACCAATTCAGTACGAGACAGAAAATTGCCGCCAACAACATGCGGCGATCCCGGCCGGCGAACGCATAACAGATGCCGGTCGCGACCTGGCCGGCGAAGCCGAGCAAAGTGAGATGGTCGGAGTTAACCCACCGTGGCATGCGCTCGGCCATCCAGATGAGCGCGCGCTTCTCGGCGGCGGCGAGAAAGCTTCCGTGAACGCGAGTTGCCTGCTGGAAGTCGGTGTTGCGTTTCTCGGTCAAAGCCGGCTCAGTCACCAGCGGATTATAGCGTGGGGCCGAGTAGGGTTATGTGTTTCCCGCTGGCCGCGGAGTCCCGTCGGTTTTGCGATCGAGAGGCGGGTCCCGGAGCACTCGGCTATGGTTGCGGGTTGGCCTTGATTAAGTGGATCGTCTGCGGCACTGGTCCAACGCTGTCTCGCCGAGTCCTCCGCGCCTCGCCCTTTTCCTCGTGGTTTCGCTGTGACGCTGACGATTGCGGCGTCTCGTTCACGCCGTCGTTCACTTGCGCGCAGTCCATGCGCAGGGTGCCATTGTCGTTGAACACTAATCCATAAAAGCGGAAGGTGCCGCTCTCGGCGAGAGGCTGGCTGTTTACCAATTGCGTGTTGCTGTCGACGTAGACCTCGACATCCGCGGGATTGTTCAGCTGCGTAGTTTGCCCCTGCTGCACGGCCAGGTTTGGAAACAGATCATAGGGCGCGAGTGATACCGAGTAGTCAGTAAAAATGCCGCTGACGGACGAACCCGTCACGGTTCCGTTGATCGTCTGCGGCATTAGAGTGATGGTGGTCGCCGCCGTAATCGCCTCCGTAAAAGTCGGTGAGTGCCAATGAATACACGGCAATATTTTGGCCGTCGACCATATTTGAACTGCTGAAGCTTGCCGGGAAAGGCAACTCGGCCAAGTTCCCAAGCTCGCCGGAAATCTGGAACACAGTGCTATTCGAAAAAGAGTAGACGCCCAGCCCTTGCGGCTGGGTGGAATAGTCCTGCCCCTGTTGCTGGCCTGCGAAGCTGTAGAAGTCTGGCAGCTCCGCATCCAGAAAGGTTAGCGGACTTATCATGACATTGAGCGCGGCTGGATCGTTGACCGCGATGCGCGTGGCAAGAAGCGAACCATCCGATTGGATTGCGCCGTCCATCTCGACAAAAGTGCCAACCGCGAGGGCGGAAAAACCGCTGCTGCCTTGATAGACCGTACCGGTGTTGGAAGCGACAGAAAGCGCCCTGGGATTTTCGGGAAAAGGCAGCGCTAGTGTGAAGCTGCTGCCGCCAGCATTGATTGCATTGATCTCCCCGTTCAGGTCCAAAACCTTGCCATTCTCCGGATTCGTCGGTTGCTGCGAAAAACTCGCCTTGGTAAGGTTGAAAGTTGGGGTTATCGAGTACGTGTAGGTGCCATTGGCGTTGTAGCACGCGGAATACGTCTCTGACTGCGACACCAGCATGTCAAGTAACACATCCATGTTGTCGCCCGTAACGGTTATCGGCGACGGCAGGTTCACCGTCACGAAGGAATTCGGCACGTAGCCGTAGGCAAATGTGCTCGTGTCAAGGCTGCCCGATGGGGTGAGGGTCGTGCAGGTGAACCACGCCCCTCCTATGATTGCGGTCGCAGAGCTATAGATATCCTGAGGGATGGTCACCGCGGTGAGTGGCTCTACGTCGCCATTTAGATGAATAAACTCGGTTGGTTGCTGTGCTACTAGGAGGTTGACAAGGTTACCCTTCTGGCCGGTCAAAGTGATGCTTTCCAGTTCAAGCCCAAACTGTAATAACTGATCGTTGGCCGTGCCGGTGAGCGCGACTGTAACTTGAGTATTGCCACTCAGCGGAGGAGGCACGGATGTTCCTCCGCCGCCGCAAGCAGTGGTAGAGCTAACTGCCAAGATGGCCAGAAAGGAAAGTATGATTGAGTAAAACGCAGAACTTAGAGGCGCTGCAGGGGCCGTAACTCGACTCATGACATCCCCCCCATCGGAGTTAGTGGCTGATTTCGGGAACAAATTGTACCTTACTTCTTGACCTCTCAAAAACGACAATTCGGCTCCGTAGTGTTTCGGCGTTGACGCGACATAACGTTTCTTCGGGAGACGTCGTTAGGGTGGCAGTGTCATCCGCGATTCTGGGGGTGATCCACCGTCCCACCAGCCGCTGGATGCGTTAATCTGCAAAGGATGCGTCTGCTCCGCTTTTTTCGGCCATCACACCAGCACACCGCGGGTTCGGCGACGGTGCTGCTGATGACGGCGATCACGCTGTCGCGCGTGATTGGATACATTCGCGAGGCGTACATCGCCTATGCTTTTGGCGCGGGGCAGCAGACGGACGCGTATGTCGCCGCATTTACTCTGCCCGACTGGCTTAACTACATCGTCGCCGGCGGAACCGCTTCGATTACATTCATCTCCATCTATACGCGGTTTCTGGCGGAGAAGCGCGAGGAGGACGCGCAGAAAACTTTTTCAATCATCATCACAGTGATGACCACGGTGCTCATCGCCGGAACTGTGCTGGCTGAGATATTTACGCCGCAATTTGCCGGTTGGATGTTCCACGGCTTCACGGCCGAGCAGATGCGGCTGTGCGTTCATCTCACGCGCATTCTTCTGCCGGCACAGATCTTCTTTTATGTTGGAGGAGTGGTTTCGGCGGTGCTGTTGTCGCATCGGCTCTTTTTGTTTCCAGCTCTGGGGCCGCTGATCTACAACGTATTCATTATTGCGGGCGGAGTGGTTGCCGGGCGGCAGATGGGAATTTCTTCGCTGGCTTTCGGCGCGCTGGTGGGCAGCGTGGCGGGTCCTTTCTTAATCAATGCCATCGGGGCGGCAAAAATCGGCACCGGGTATCGGCCTTCTTTCGAACTTAAGAATCCTGCGTTTCGCGAGTGGGTGCGGATGTCGATCCCACTGATGCTCGGCGTTTCGCTGGTTACGGCGGACGATTGGATCCTGCGTTATTTCGCCTCGAGTGGAATTGGCGACATTGCGCGGCTGAATTATGCCAAGCGGCTGTTTGGGGTTCCTATCGCCATTCTTGGTCAGGCTACCGGGCAGGCATCTCTGCCGTTTTTTTCGCGGCTGTTTGGCGAGAAAAAGTTTGACGAATTTTCCGCGACGGTGAATGGGTCGGTGTATCGGATTACCGCGGCTTCGCTGCTGATGACGGGATGGATGATGGCGATTGCGCTTCCGCTGATCGATCTAGTATATCGGCGCGGGCACTTTACTTTCTCCGATTCGACAGCGACGGCTGTCTATTTTTTCTGGTTCTCGTTGTCGCTGGCTTTGTGGTCGTGCCAGGCGCTCTATGCGCGGGCATTTTATGCGTCGGGCAACACGCTGACTCCGATGATCGCGACGAGTTTGATTACGGTCGCGTCGCTGCCGATTTATTCGCTGTTGTTTCGCGAGTTGTCGGTTACGGGATTGGCGATCGCGTCTGATCTGGGCATCGCCGCCAATGCGCTGGCGATTGCGTCGTTGCTGCATATTCGCGGGATGGTTTCGTTTGGCGGATTGAAGTGGAAGGAATTAGCGAAAGCGACGCTGGTGGGCGCGGTTTCTGGAGGATTGAGTTATGAAGTGATGCGCACGGTGGCGCTCAATGGCAGCCGGCGCAGCGATCTCTTCGCGCTCGCGCTGGGCTCGCTGACTTGGGCGGCGGCAGTTGCGGCGGGACTGTGGTTGCTGCGTTCGGAGTTGCCGTCGGATTTGCGCGGGAGAAGGAGGGTGGGGTTGGCGGGAGTAGCTGGCGGTCAGGTAGCGGAGACGATGGCCACGGGTAAGGAGCCTTGAGAGCGCTGTTCGTCGCTCGCTAATCGCTGACCGCTATTTGTCTTTCGCGTGTCGCCGTTTGGTTTCTCTGCTCGGAATTACCGCCCAAAAGGAAAACGGGCCGCTTGGGCCCGTTTACCCTGCAATATATGTCGCTGCGATCAGCTGCAAGCGAACGACGAAAAGCGCGCTCCTATGCTCTGGCAGCGATCGCCGGTTCCGGCGTCGCGTTCGAGACACTCTTCGTCACTTCTTCGGGACGCGAGTCGGTCTTGGCTCCGGCAGAGCCGGCCTTGCGGATGTCGATGCCGCCCTTGAAGAAGGCACCGTCTTCGATCGAGATGCGCGCTGCTACCACGTCACCGGTCAACGAACCGTCACTACGGATGTCCACGCGGTCGCTCGCCGTCAGGTTGCCACGCACCTTGCCGAGCACCACGATTTCGCGGGCGTTGATGTTCGCTGCGACCACACCGTTGCGACCAATGGTCACGCGATTACCCGAGAGGTTGATCGAACCCTCAACCCGGCCGTCAATATATAAAGACTCGGAGCCGGTCACTTCACCTTTGATCACCAGCGACTTGCCGATCGTAGCTTGGTCCGAAGTGGTAGTCGCAACCGGACGGGGCGCGGGAGCGGGCTCGCTCGTGCTCGTGCTCATACTGATAGGCGCCGTCGTTGCCGCAGAAGTCGGACGTTCCGGCTCAGCCGGGCGGCCAGGTGTCGCAGGTTGATTCGTGGGCTTCCACATTGTCGTCGAAATCCTTTCCTCGTAGCAATGATTAGGGGACTTTAAACAACCGCCGCATTTCGGTGGCCAAATTGCATTGTACTCCTTAGTAAATGCCTAACGCTGTGGAAATCAAGCTTTTCTTATTGCTTTTCATAGCACTCCCGGGAGCGCCCGGCGAGTCGTATCCCTTCGGCCACGCTCGCGACCGTGTAAGCCCTGCCCAGCCTGCGGTAATTCTTCTATCGCGATAGTATGGTGCTGTCAGGCAGATCAGCATCTCTTGTCCGCCCGACGAGGAATCCTATGACTCCATCGAATACGACTTCGACTTCTTCCTTATTGCGGCCTCAGCCGGGAGAATACGCTCCTTATTATGATCGCTACATTTCCCTGGTTAAGAGCGAAGACCTTGTGGGTGAGTTGGAGGAGCAGCGGAGGCAAACGCTTCTTCTGCTTTCAGGGCGCAGCGAGGCGGATGGCGATCTGCGCTATGCGCCCGACAAGTGGAGCGTGAAAGAAGTTCTCGGCCACATCAACGACACCGAGCGCATCATGAGCTATCGTGCGCTGCGGATAGCGCGGGGTGACGCTACGCCGATCGAAGGGTATGAGCAGGACGATTACGTGCGCAATGGGCCGTTCGCCCGGCGAGCTCTGGCGGATTTGATCGAGGACTACATCGCGGTGCGGCGCGCGACAGTTTCTCTGTTTCGGAATTTGGATGAGGCTGCATGGACCCGCCGCGGCGTGGCCAATAAGAACGAGGTGACGGTGCGCGCGCTGGCTTACACCATCGCGGGACACGAGTTGCATCATCGGGGAATTCTGGAAGAGAAGTATTTCAAGCAGGCGTCAGGTCACAGGTGACAGGTCTCAGAGAGTGCAGGGGATTCTCCTGAAACGTACGACCTGTCACCTGACTTTTTTGATGCTGTCCGATTCCGCCATCCTTCGTCACATCGCGCGCCAGCCCAGGAAGACGGCTAGCCATAAGCAGCTCTTGCGCGAACTCGGCGTTAAGGGCGAAGCACGGCGCGAGCTGACCGATCGGTTGCACGCGCTCGTCGGGAAAGGCGAGTTGCTGCAGGTCGAAGGCGAGCGCTACGCGATTCCCCAGGCTGCCAAGGGGCGCAACATGCTGGTCGGGCGCCTGACCATGCATCGCGATGGCTACGGCTTCGTGATTCCCGAAGCGACTTCGCTTGACGAAAATCTGAAGGCTCGGCTCGCCGGCGATGTTTTTATTCCTCCACATGCTATTGGATCGTCGATGCACGGTGACCGCGTGCTGGTCGAAGTATCGGCTGTGCGTACCGACGGTCGCGCTGAAGGGCGCATCATTCGCTCGCTGTCGCGCGCGCATCCGACCGTCGTTGGGATCTTCCACTACGGACGACACAACAATTACGTCAAGCCGATTGATGAGAAAGTGACGCAGGAGATTGTGATTCCTCCAGGGATGGAGAGACCTAGATCTTTGACCGCGGAGGACGCCGAGGACGCGGAGAACCAGACTGGAAGATCAAAGGCTAAACATCGCGTGATTGGCGATGAGGCTGCGGTGCACGCCGATTGGCAGGATCTCGACGGTGTTGTCGTCGATGTGGAAATCACCGACTGGCCTAGCGCTACGCAGAATCCGCGCGGGCGCGTGCTTGAGATTCTTGGCGAAGAGGGTGATTTCGGCGTCGATGTCGAGATCATGATCCGCAAGTTTCACCTGCCGCATCGATTTCCGCCCGAGGTGATCGAGGAGGCGCAGGCGATTGAGAACGTTATTCCGGGCGAGGCTCTGCGCCGGCGACGCGATTATCGCGAGCTTCCTATTGTCACGATCGACGGCGAAACGGCTCGCGATTTCGATGATGCCGTGCACGTGCGGCTGATGGAAAACGGCAATTACGAATTGCAGGTGCATATTGCCGACGTCGCGCAATATGTGACGCCGCATTCTCCGCTCGATCAGGAGGCGCGGCTACGCGGGACTAGTGTTTATTTTCCTGACCGGGCTGTTCCTATGCTACCGCTTGAACTTTCTACTGATATTTGCAGCTTGCGTCCGAACGTGGATCGGCTGGTGCTCTCTTGCACTATGGAGATCGATCATCAGGGCGAGATTGCGGGCTACGAAATTAACGAGGGCGTAATCCGGTCGGCGGCGCGGATGACTTATACGGCGGTGAATGCGGTGATCGAAGGCGATGCTGCGGCTCGGCGCGAATATGCGGGCCAACTCAAACACTTCGAACGGATGCGCGATCTGGCGATGACTTTGAATCGCAAACGCAAGCGTCGCGGATCGATCGATTTCGATCTGCCGGAGCCGGTCATTGAATTTGACGAATCCGGGATGATGAAGAGCATCACGCGATCAGAGCGCAACATCGCGCACCGGCTGATTGAAGAATTCATGTTGTCGGCGAATGAGTCCGTCGCGCACTATCTGGAAAATAAGCGCATCGCATCGCTCTATCGCATACACGAAAAGCCGGACGCGAAGCGGGTTTACGATTTCGAGGTGATTGCCGCGACTTTTGGGTATTCGCTGGGAGTGGGCGCGCTGCCGATTCAGCGTGTGCAATTGAAGGCCGACCGGCGTGATGCGCGCGGAACGGGGAAGCGGGTGCGCGAGATTGAAGTGCCGAAGGAAGTGCATATCACTCCGCGGATGTATCAGAAGCTCACGGAGAAGATCGCGGGGAAGCCGGAAGAGAGGATACTGAGTTTCCTGATGCTGCGCTCGCTGAAGCAGGCGCGGTATTCGGAGGAAAATCGCGGACACTTCGCTTTGGCGGCTACCACTTATACCCATTTCACTTCGCCGATTCGGCGGTATCCCGATCTGATCGTGCATCGCATTTTGAAGGATGTGCTGCGCGAGTCGGCGGAGTATAAGGATGGCGAGACTCCGGTTGGAGCTTCGGAGCGTGGCGGCGCCGTCCTGCCCGCTGAAAATGCGAAATCGCCGCGTCTAGATCCGGGCCGGCGGGACGAGGCTGCTACGCCTTGGTCGAAGCGGCGCGATCGCGATGCGCATCGGGATGCGATCGAACCTTTGGGTGGTCCGATCACGATTGAGGAATTGCACAACATTGCCGATGAATCGAGCCAATCCGAGCGCCGCGCCGATGAAGCTGAGCGCGGATTGATGGAATGGAAAAAAATGAAATTCATGGAGCGGCGGATCGGAGAAGATTTCGACGGGCTCATCATCAGCGTAACTAAGTTTGGATTCTTCGTGGAGCTCACTGATCTTTTTGTCGAAGGACTGGTGCCGCTCAACACACTTAGCACCGGCGGTAAGAATGATCACTACACCTATCACGAAGACACGCGCCAGATTATCGGGCAGCGCTCGCGCAAGACTTACGGGCTGGGGGATCGGGTGCGGGTGCTGGTTGATCGCATTGATCCGGTGGAGAAGAAGATACAGTTTGCGGTATTGGAGGAGGAGCCGAAAGCGTCGGGGAAAAAGCGGCGCTGATGTTTTAGACGGTGCTCCGTTGCTGTCTACTTATTGATCTGAAGGTAAAATAAAAAGTCACAAGGGATGGCTGATTATGCCCACGCCAAGCGAACCGAAGCCCGAACAAAATTCAAGCCAGGCGGCTGAGCAAGTTGCCAGTGCGCATCGGATTCTCAAGGAACTACAGAAGACGCTCGGGAATCATCCGGAACTAGGCGAGGCGATCGTCAAGCTGGAGATGGCGCTGAGCACGTTGGCGGTGAAGACGGGCGGGCTGCTGTAGTCTGCCTTGGCATTCTGACAACTGCAGATCCCTCGCTGCGCTCGGGATGACAAATCTGGTTGGGAGTCACACGGTGGCAGCGTCTTCGCTGCAAGCTCCTCGAAATGCTAAACTCCTTGCTTCACCAGTCTCCACCACTCTTGGCGCCTGCCTAGGAAATCAGCAGCATGTCCACAAATTTTGATTCCAGTTCTAGCGCTCCCAGTCTGCGCACGCGAGTTGTGCGCGAGCCGCAACGGGCGGTTTATGATCGCGAGGTTGTTTACCAGATTCTTGATGAAGGTTTTCTTTGCCATGTTGGCTTTATTGCCGACGGACAACCCTTTGTTATTCCTACTTCTTATGGACACGACGGCGATGTGCTTTACGTTCACGGCTCGGCAGCCAGCCGCATGCTGCGCAATCTTGATCAGGGCTTGCCGGTGTGCGTTACGGTGACGCTGCTGGATGGGCTGGTGCTGGCTCGGTCTGTGTTTAATCACTCAATGAATTATCGGTCGGTGGTGATTTTGGGCACGGCTACGCTGGTGGGTGATCCGGCGGAAAAGCTAGCGGCGCTGCGCGCGCTTAGCGAACATATTATTCCTGGGCGGTGGGAGTATGTGCGGCAACCGAATGAGAAAGAGTTGAAGGCTACTTCGGTGCTGCGGCTTCCGATTAATGAGTTTTCGGCTAAGGTGCGGGTGGGGCCCGCGGTCGACGATGAGGAGGATTATTCCTTTCCTACATGGGCGGGCGTGATTCCGCTGGAGATGACGGTGGGCACGGCGATTCGCGATGAACGCTGCGAATTGGAGATGCCGGGGTATTTGAGGAATTACTCGCGGAAAGTAAATCCGTAGCCGTATCGCTTGATATCTAGCGATTGTTTTCTCGGAAAGCTGCGGGAAAGGCGGCTAGACGGTTTGCTGGAAAACTCAGGCGATTCTCGGCAGTTGCCTCAGAGGCTGAAGCCACGATCGAAAACAGGGCTTTTATCGCAGCGGTAAACCGCTGCGCCATCCAAAGGCAAAGCCGAGTTTCCTCAGCCTGCTGGAAACGCAACTGCCTCCATCATTCCGACGCCGGAACGTAAACTGCCTTTGCCGCCACAAGATCGACGTTGTGCAACTCCGTTTTTAATTTTATCGGTCGCACGCCTGCCTTCTTTTGCGGCTCGGCCAGAAACGTTAACTGGTATTGATGCTCCAGGCGATTCGCGGCGTCTTTTAGATAGGGCGTGAAGTCTGGTGCGGGCCCAAAGAAACCGATGTAGTATCCCTCGCCTCCGGTTTCTTCCGTTAGCTTCGAAAGGTAGATCTGGCCCCAGTAGTTAGACCAGTGACTGTGTCCGAAGTGCCCGGCCCCTGGAGCATAGATGGCAGAGACGAGAATGCCGGCGCGCTGACAATCCTCGATCGCCGCTGACAGGTAAGGATCGTCCGCATCGCCCGTTCCGTAATAGGGGTCGGCTCCGCTGGTGATCATGAGGACTTCATGGCGAGTGCCGTCGGGCTGCCAGCGCTTCGCCAGGTCGCTTAGAGCGAAGTATGGGCTGGCATCTGCGCTCAGGTAGCCCAATGCCAGGCGAAGCGCTTTTGCCGCCAGGTCGTGATCCGTGGTCAGCTTTTGCTCCATACGCGCCGTCCCGTTTTGCATGTAAGCAACGCCTACCTGGGCGTTAGGTGGTAGAGCCACAATGAACTTTTTGATGTCGCTCAGTTGCGTGTCGAGTGCGGAGCTGGAGGCGTCATCGATGAGGACATAGAATTCCAGTCCGGCGTGGTCGCCCTGGGCTGGAATCCATTCGGTGACCTGGTCGCGGTTCTTGCCCTCGTACACCATTACGTCTTCACGGGTCACGACGGGTACTTCGGAGCCTTTCCGGGGCTCGACGGTGACGATCATGTGAACAGGAGCGCCGCTCGCGTTCGGAGCCTGCTGGGCGACAGCGTAGCTGCCGAGCGCGACCGCGATGAGACATGCCATCGCTATCAAGCCGAATCGATATCGATCGTTGTTCAATCGATGGCGGTTCAGAAGACGGTTCAAGAACGGAGCGTTCATATACACCTCCGGTCAATCCAGGTCGCATCCTTCTCTTGGGATGACTTAATTGGATACCTACCTATCTAGATGCACTGAAGGCAGCGTCGCACCAGAATTCCGCCAGGTTGAGGTCACGGCAGCAGTAGCAATTTCCCTGTCGTTTTTCGTGCTTCCAGATCGCGGTGGGCTTTTTGGGCCTCGGCCAGGGGATAGACGTGCTCGATTCTTAGCTTGAGTTTGCCATCGCGAATCATGCCGAGGACGGTGGCTGCGCGGGAATGCAATTCCTGAGATGTCGCAATGTAATTCGTCAACGAAGGGCGCGTTAGAAAAAGCGAACCCTTTTGCGTTAGTACCAGCGGATCGATTGGGGTGACGGCTCCGCTTGAACCTCCGAACAGTACCATCATGCCGCGGGGGCGTAACACGTTCAAACCCTTTTCGAAGGTCGTCTTCCCCACCGAGTCGTAGACGACGTCGACGCCTTTGCCGCCGGTTAGGCGTTTCGTTTCGGCTTCAAAATCCGACTGCGTATAAAGGATGATTTCGTCGGCTCCGGCGACTCGCGCCAGCTTGGCTTTTTCTTCCGTGGAGACGGTGGCGATGACGCGGGCGCCGATGTTGTGCGCCATCTGCACCAGAATTAGCCCGACGCCACCGGCGGCGGCATGGATTAGGGCGGTTTCGCCTTTTTTCAGCGGATGAGCGTCAGAGGTCAGATATTGCGCCGTAATCCCCTGCAGCATGGCGGCCGCGGCTTGGCGGTCGCTGACGCCATCGGGAATTTTGACCAGGCGGTCGATGGGCACGGCGGCGTACTCGGCGTAGGCGCCGAGGACGGAGGTGTAAGCCACGCGATCACCGACGGTCGGCACCTCGGGATGCTCGGAAGCATTCTTGCCCTCTGCCTTCGCGTCGGTGCCGAGAGCAACTACGACTCCGGCGGCTTCCTGGCCGAGAACGAGCGGGAGCGGGGCCTTGTAGCGGCCTTCGCGGTTATAAATGTCGATGAAATTGATTCCGGCAGCCTTGACCTGCACGATGGCTTCGTTCGGTTTCGGCTGTGGGACCGGCAAGTCCACTAGTTCCATCACTTCCGGCCCACCCGTTCGGCTGATCTGGATGGCTTTCATAGGTTTTTTCGATGAATGGGGCGCGGCAAAAGACTCGGCAAAAGACTCGTTGCCACCAACGGCTGGCGTAGGGTAACATGCCCAACCGGTTTCCAAAGTAACGGGGGGCAGGTGTCTTCCGTGGCGTTGACCCAACGAATTTTGCGATAGTACCATCTCATAATAGACAATGCAGGTGATCGATAGGGGCAGGCCAGCCGGGAGAGTTTCAGGCAAGTTTCTGAAAATATGAGGGTTTCATTTCAGCGGTATTTGACGATCTCGGTTTCTGCACTTTTAGGGGCAACCCTCGGCTGCCAGAGCGCCCAGAAAACTTCCTTCCTGCCTCCTGGACAGGCAGAGGCGCCGACGCTGGTTGCCGCTGGGTCGCCGCCTGATCCACCGAAGCAGAAGTCTACTGCAGCCGCTGCTGAACCGCGGTCGAAACCGCCCCTTCCGCAGGCCCTCGAAGTCGATCCCGTTGCCGACCTGATCGCCCGGGTCGAAAAGGAATATCAGGCGGGCCAGGACAACTATCAGGCTGGCCATCTTGAGGCGGCGAAGCAGAATTTTGACTCGGCATTTAACTTATTGCTGGGCAGCGGATACGATCTTCGGTCGGGCAACTCGGATGATCGTTTGGAGCGCGAGCTCGATCGCATTCTCGATGGCATCAATACACTTGAGCTCGCCGCCTTGCAGCAGGGGGACGGCTTTGCCGAGCAAAAGTCGGAACCGGCTCCGATTGACGAGGCCAACGAAGCTACTCCGGCGGTTGACCAAGGCGTAAAGGCAAAGGCCGAGGCCGAGATCAAGTCGACGCATTCGGATCTGCCGCTGGTCATGACCGACCAGGTTGCCGGCTATATTAATTATTTTTCCAATCGCGGGCGCGGGACGCTGGAGCGTGCTCTGGCTCGCTCGGGCCGCTACGAGGATATGATTCGGCGCGTTCTGCGGGAAGAAGGCGTTCCGCAGGAATTGATTTATCTCGCGCAGGCGGAGTCGGGATTCCATCCTTTGGCTGTTTCGCGCGCTGGGGCTCGCGGCATGTGGCAGTTCATGGGCAGCCGCGCTAAGGGCTACGGACTCGAACGCAGCTGGTGGGTCGATGACCGGCAGGATCCGGAGAAGGCGACGCGCGCTGCGGCACATCATTTAAAAGATCTCTATAACGAATTCGGAGACTGGTATTTGGCGATGGCCGCGTACAATTCCGGCCCGGGAACGGTGCAGAGCGCGGTGAAGCGCACGGGCTATGCGGATTTCTGGGAGCTTTATGGGCGCAACGTGCTGCCCAAGGAAACGCGTAATTACGTACCTATCATCGTGGCCGTCACCATCATGGCCAAGAATCCTGCGCAATATGGGCTGGATTCGGTGGTCAAGGAAAAGCCGGTTCCGTACGACACGGTTAAGATTGACTATCCCATCGATCTTCGGTTGGCTGCGGAATGCGTGGATGCTACAGCGGAAGACTTGCTCGATTTGAATCCCAGCCTGCTGCGGCTGACTACGCCTAAGGATAAGAAATTCGATCTTCATCTGCCCGCCGGCACGGCCGACAAATTTGAAACCGCGGTGGCATCGATTCCGACGGACAAGCGCGTCTGGTGGCGCTATCACAAGGTGCAGAGCGGCGAAACTCTCGCTTCGATTGCCCGCACCTATCGCACGACCCCGGGAGCCATTGCGGAAGCCAACGACTTGAGCCCAAGCGTGAACAACGGCCGAATTGCCGGCCGGAATTCCGCCATGAATTATGAGGCTCTGTCGCCCGAATCGCGGCTGATCATTCCGATTGCCGCGGGCAAACAGGCCGATACCAGCACCTATGCGCATGCCACGACGCACTATAAGATTCGCAAAGGCGATACGGTCGAGTCGGTCGCCGAGAATTTTGGCGTTTCTGCGAAAATGCTGCGGAGTTGGAATCGCCTGAAGGGAAGCAGCCTTGCGGGGAGAAAGGTGCTGTATCTGCATCTGCCGGTCACGGCGGCTGCGGGCAACGCTCAGGTCGCCGCGAAACGCTCGACTGCATCCGCATCGCACCACCATGCCGGGACAGAAACTGCCTCAGCTACGTCGGTAGAGCGTACTTCCGGAAATGCGGTTGCGGAAAATTCGGCTGCGGCGAGCCACGAGACGGTGAAGCACCATACGGTCAAGCAGGGCGAGACACTGTATTCCATTGCGAACTCGTACAACACCACTGTCTCTGCCCTGAAGCACGACAACCGAAATCTGGCGGTGCTGCGGCCGGGAATGATTTTGATTGTGCGCGAGACGCGATAACGCCCAGATCAACTGATCAACTCTCTTAGTTCAAACATTCTTAGGTCAATTCCAATTCAATTTTCTTGCTGGCTGGATCGAGCTTCGCGATTCTAAATTCGCGAACCTGTCCGGACCGCATGGCTTCGGGCTTGACCTCACTCGGCGGAGCGCCCCTCTTCCACCGCGCTTGCAACATCGAGCCGAGCGACGACAGATCGGCTTTGGCTGTTGATGAGGATGAAGACGACGCGGCTTCAGTGCTTTTTTCTTTCGCCGGATTCTCCCCCGGAATCCGGCACATTGCCTGAACGCCTTCCCCGAGTTCCACACGCGCACGCCCTTCAGAGACTTCGATGAAGCGGCCCGTGACAACATCGCCTTCCTTATGCTCGGCGAGGTATTCATCGAGTCCGGTGGGGACGAGCTGCTTCATGCTCAGGCGGATGAGCCGCTTCTCGGTGTCGAGCGCAAGCACTTGCGCTTTGACCACTTGGCCGCTGCGCAGCACTTCCTGGGGATGATTGATGCGCTTCTCGGCGCTGATTTCGCTGACGTGAATCATGCCCTCGACGCCTTCGGCGAGCTGCACGAACGCGCCGAATTTTGTCAGGTTGATGACCGGGCCTTCGATCACCGTGCCCGGCGCAAATTTCTGATCGGCCCCGGCCCAGGGATCGCCGAGCGCCTGCTTGAGGCCGAGCGAGATGCGGCGCTCGGCGGCGTTCACGCCGAGAATGACCGCTTCGACGGTGTCGCCGGGTTTGACGACGTCGCTTGGCGTCCGCACGCGCTTGGCCCACGACATTTCGGAAATATGAATCAGGCCTTCGATGCCAGGTTCGATTTCGACGAAAGCGCCGAAATCGGCGATGCGGCTGATGGTGCCGCGTATCCGTTCGCCGGGCTTGTATTTTCCGGCGGCCGCATCCCAGGGATGCGGCTGAAGCTGCTTCAAGCTGATGGCAATGCGATGCTTTTCTTCGTCGATCTTGATGATCTTGGCTTCGATCAGTTGGCCGGCCGAGAGCACATCAGCCGGCTTCGCGACGCGACGCCATGAAATTTCGCCCACATGCAGGAGCGCGTCCGCGCCGCCGATGTCGACGAATGCGCCGTAATCGGTGAGACTGCGAATTTCGCCCTGCACGATGTCACCTTCTTTGAGCTCGGAGAAGCGGCGCTCCTTGCCGGCGCGCTCTTCGTCTTCCGCAATGGCGCGGCGATCGACGACGACGTCTTCATCATCCACGTCGAGCTTGATGATGCGGCAGCGGATTTCCTGCTCGACCAGATTCTCTAATTCGGCGGCGTCGTGGGTTCCACTGCGCGACGCAGGCATGAAGGCGCGCACGCCGATATCGACGCTCAGGCCACCCTTGACTACGCCGGTGACGGTTCCGATGATGGTTGACTTCTCGGCGAAAGCCTTTTCGAGCGAGGCCCAATCGGTGGGGCGCTCAACCTTGCCGCGGGTTAATTCGTAATAGCCCTCGGGATCGCGGCCTTTGATGGTGACCTGCACCCTGTCGCCGGACTTCGGCGGCTTGTCGGCGGGGAACGCAGTGAGCGGCAGAACGCCTTCCGTCTTGAATCCGATATCGAGAACGATGGAGTCGGCGGTGACGGCGATCACCGTGCCTTCGCGGCGCTGGGAGCCGGATTCAGCCTGGCGGCGATGACTCTGCTCGTACTCGGAGAAAACGTCTTTGAACGACTCGGTGGGCTCGGCCTCGACTGCCGCGGATTCTGGAGCGGCCTTGGCGGTGTTTATCTCAGTCGCGTTTGAGTCGGAAATGTTTGGATTTGACATGAGAGGCTACGGCCCTGCGGCGTGTTTTAGGATAACACCGCGAGTCGCTGGGAAGGTGAAAGGAACTTGAAATCTTGGGTGTAAACCGATTTCCGTTTAAATTGAGAGGCTGCTCGCGAATGCTGCCGGGGAGGAGCCTGCGATTTGGCTGAGATTCTGCCCGCGCGCTATTTTTGGACGGATCTACGGCGCGGTGATAGCGATCGTCGACACACTCGGCGACGACATCGGTAAATCATCCTACGCGCGCACTCACTCTCGCTGCCGTTAGGGTCGATCCGCTCACGCGACCGGCGCCCGCGGCAATACATTGTTAACCGTAGCATTCCGCGCATTTGAGAACGCATCTACAAAGCCGAGTTCGCCGAGCGACTCGAAGAAGCAGAATAATTACGGACGTGGTGGATGCTGCGAGTGTGATCTGCGCATCGAAGAGTAGTTTCGAAGAGGAGTCGAAATTATGAACGAGGAATTTGCAAAGGAGATATTGCGGGAGTTGATCTCCTCGCTTGAAACCTTGGAGACGCAGACCGCGGCCATCTTGCAATTCTTGAACGATAAGGATCCAGCCGACAAGGAGGCGCTCGCTTCTTACCTGGAACGGGCCGGTCAGGCGAGCAGCATTCGATGGCGCGGAGCGCGAGCCAGGATCGATCGCCTCCTCTCTTCCGCGATGAATAGTGTCGAAGAGGAAATCAGGAAAGAGCCGCCAAACCCTAAAGCTGCCCATCAGGCAGAGGAAGCGGACCAGGAAAAGCAAACTGCCGAGCAGCCTGAGAACGCGGGCCAGGAAGAATCGAGGACGAAGCAGGCCGAACAGCAAAACGGACGAGAGAACGGGACGGCTGCAAAGCCCGCGCAGGACGGGAAACCTGGAACGGGAAACGCCGATGCGAGCCCCAAAGGCGAGGACAATCAACCAGTGCACAACCACAGTTCACACAATGAAGGCAACAAAGAACGCAAGCCCAGAACGGAAGCTAATCAAGGTGGCACAGAGGCAAAGGAGGAAGCAGCTTAAACAGTTGCGGAGTTCCATCGCAAAAAAGCCCAGCCGAAGCTGGGCTCGGGAAGAGGTTGCGGGCTAATGGGACATGCCACTGTTCTTGCAAGTCTTCGAAACGTGTTTGAACGAATTAACTTGGAGTGTTTGAGAAGAACTGCTGTTCCCCATCGTGCCGCCGGAATCGCTTGATCCGCTGGCGGGAGCCGCAGCCGTTGTGCCCATAACTTTTATTTCGTGGCCTACATGGTCGCTTAGCTTGGCCGTGTTGCCGGTCAGTTGATACGCGGTGCCATTGTCATCCGTTAGTGTGTAGTTGCCATCAGAACCGCTCAGGCAGCCTTGGACCGTGGCATTACCGGTTCCAACCGTCGTCTGGTCGTTACTCGTCTGGCTTGCGCTGCTCTGATCGGGAGTGGCCTCAGATGGGCTGGCTTGATCTGGAGCGGGGCTGGTTTGAGTGGGGCTAGTCTGGCTTGGGCTCGCTTGGGCATTCTGGGCAACGGCCCAAGTCGCTCCTAGAAGCAGTACGGAAAGCAGTACGAAATGTCGCATGTGAACCTCCAAGTTCATCTGTGATACTCTGCACAACTCACGGGTGTGCTCACGAATTTAGCGCGATCAACGGAGACTGCTGGCGAAGTCTTCGCCAGAGGGTCTCGACCAGGTTGGCATCGCACCGACGATCTTGGGCGCCTCATCAATAGGCTGGATTGTCGGCCCTTGGGTTGCGGGTCGCAATACAGGTTTTGCCGGATATTCCCATGGGTCTCGCTGCTCTCTGGTAATCAAATTGCAGTCGGTAACAATCAAACGGAGCGCTTCTGTGTGTTGCATTACTGCGAGCAGGGCGCATGGCCGCAATCGCAGGCGATTTCGGTCTCTTCCGATCCCGCCTCCTTGCAAAATTGGCTGCAATATTTTTCGCCAGCCGGCGGTATGCAAACGCAGGGCTGATGGCTGCACTTGTTGGTCTTCGGATCGCTCATTGTCAAACCCCTTCGGAAAGCTACGTTAGCGGATACAGGATCAGCCTCAAATCAGGCGAACGCTTTAAGTCCCTGTGTGGTTTCTAGCAGGACGGGACAGCGGGCCCTATCATGGGTGTGAATTGTCTAGGCAGGTTTGTGTGCCTTGTCGTTCGCCGTATCCGCAATGTTGGTGAGAATTGCGTCGGCGTGTTTTTCTTCTTCCAGGGTCTGGTCGAGCAGCCCGGCGTGCTGTGACGTGCCCAGAATTTCGGCGAAGGTCCGCAGGGTGCCGTACGCCGCCATCTCATAGTGTTCGATTTTTTGTGCGGCGGCAATGATGCCGGCGTCGCGAACCGATTCGTCGGTCGCATCGTGGATCACGTCTTTGCCTTCGGTGATCAAGGCGGCCATGCCCTTGCAATGTTTCGGATCAACCATGCCTTTTGCCTCAAGCAGAATCTGGTCGAGGCGCGCGGCATGGACATGCGTTTCTTCGAGATGATTTTGAAGAGCGACCTTTAATTCCATTTCGGTGGCGGCTTCGATCATCTTGGGCAGTGCTTCGCGGATTTGGGTCTCGGCGGAGTGGATTTGATCAAGCTGATCAAAGTACAGCTTTTGAAGATTGTCTGACTTCAACCGGTCACCTCGTGAAAATTTTCAAGCGTTGAAAAGGCAAAGCTTACGATGCGGTGAGGACAAGCCGAGTTGCCGCAGGCCGCGGGATGCTATCCCGGCGAGGGTTCGGCAGATTCAACCGCGCCGATTCTCACGCAGGAAAAAAGGCATCCCGAAAAACCGGGATGCCCATAAAATCTCTCGCGCTAATTTCAGCTTTACGCCGACGGCGGCTTTTCTTTCTTATCTTCTTCCTTTTCCTTCTTCGGAGGAGGAGCCGGTTTCGTCTGCTGGTGAGGTGGCGGAGGCGCTGGCTTGGCTGCTGCCGGCGGAGGCGTGCGCTCTTGTGGCCGTGCGCTCGGCGGAGGCGTCGCGGGTTTCGGAGCCGGTTGGGTGCGGTTCGGCTCGGGACGATTCGACTGCGGTTGATTGGCCTCCGGCCGAGCGGGTTCGGGATGATTCTGCTGTGGCTGTGGCGGACGGTTAGTAGGCGCGGGTTGTGGCGGGCGACTTGGCTGCGTCTCCGGCCGATTTGTCTCCGGAGTCGTACTCGGTCGGTTATTTGGAGTCATTGCTGCCGGACGATTCGGCTGCGTGGCTGGCCGATCCATCTCGGCAGGAGCAACTGGGCGAGCCGGTTGAGAAGCGGCAGGCGCGGCGGGCTGTCCCGGTCGCGCGGCATTCGTCGGAATCCCCGGCTGAGTGCCGGGACGGCCAACGGTTGGGGTCGCCGGTCTTCCCGGAGGCGCCTGCTTGACCATCGGACGCGGAGCCGCCGCGCCCGTTGGCCGCAAGCCTTGCACCTCTTGTCTCGCCAACGGTTGGCCGGGATGCGCCGCCAGAGCCTGTTGCTGCTTTGCGAATGGCACGGGCGGAGGCGGAGGCGTTTTCTTCGCAACTACTGCGCGATTCATAACGGCTGCTGGCGGCGCGCTTACGTGGCCGGCCGTGGAAGCTCGCGCTCCGAGCACAGCCTCTCGCGTCGGAACCACCGCCACTCCTCTCGCGCTTATGGGCGCGCTGGCGAGTTGCTGTGCGTTCACCGCGACTGCCGCGTGGCCCAGAGGCTGTGCGCTCGCGAAGGCGCGTTGCGGAACCACCATTACCGCGCCCTGCACGTTTCGGTTCGCGTAGGTCACGTTGGTGATGGTCGTGGTTTTAATGATGGTGGTGTTGTAGATATTCGTGACATTCACGACATTGACGGTCGTGTTGCTGACATTAACCTGCGTCATGTACCCGCGGCTCACCGGGTAGGGAGGCACGTAAACCTCGCGCGGACCGAGCGGGAACCAACCGACATTTCCGCCCCAGCCGCCCGGGCCGCCGCCAATAAAGACGACTAGCGCCGGCGCGTAGACAGCGCGGACGGCGACCGGCCCGGCGATCCAGCCCCAGCGGCCGCCAACCACCACCCAGCGCCCGTAGTGGAAGGGCGCGTAGCCCCACGGAGAATCGTCGACCCAGGTATATCCCCAGGGCTCGATCCAATCCCAATGGCCGGTGTGATAGGGCGCCCAGCCGGCCTCAATATGCGGATACCAGACGTGTCCGTAGTTGGCATCGTCGCGCCAATCGCCGTTGTCATCGAGATCTTCGTAGCCGACAACGTCCGCCGAGAGGTAGTGCGCCGAGGGCGAAATATCGTAGCGGTGATCACGACCGTAGGCCCAGTTGTCGAAGGGATCGGGGTCGCCAAGCTGTTCGACGTCGGCGTTCAGCGAATCGGTTCCGCTGAAGGTGGCGATCTGTCCGGCGTGCACGTTGTAGGTCTGTCCGTTGCCGGTGGCTTGGCCTTCGCCGTCGCGAATGCTCACGACTGTGTAGGTGCCATCCTCGCTGGCTTGCGCGCGATAGCTTCCCGGCTCAGAAATCGTGAACGCCAGATTCGGCGTGTCGATTTCAAAATCGTCATCATCGTCGAGATGCCGGACGCGAATGTTGAGTGTGCCGGAGGTTAGTTGAATCTGCACGGTGTGGTCGTCGAGATTGAGGAAGGAGAAGCCTGTGTTCTCGCTCAGGCGAATCACGGCTGAGCCTAGCTGCAACTCGGCGCGCGAATCGCGGTCGGCCCAGAGCTGATCACCGGTTGTCATGGGGCGATTCGGAACGGCTTGCACCCAATCCGTTTCACCGGCGGGCTGGAATGAAACCGAACCCTCCATATAACCGAGCCGCGCCACTCGGGTGGGAGGATCGTCCTGTGGTTGATCTTGATCTTGCGCGGCGGCTCTTGTCGGCAGCATCGCCGTCGCCAGCGCCAGAGCAAGCACTGCGCTCCACCAGCCTAATTTCTTAATTTTGATTTTCATTGAAATGTCTCTCTCCAAGAATGTTTTTTCTCCCAGGCTTCTCAATTTGTTTTTGCAATCTCGGAAGTCCGGGGAATTCACGTCGACCTTTGACGCCATAACTTCACGTGCTGTTGTAGTCGCTGCAATCGTCAGCCCGACATCTGTTACAGGTGTTTAAGGGTGAGTAGCGCGAATCGGCACCAAGAGGTGTGCGCGATATCGGCACGAAAACCGTCGTCGAAGTGGATGCGTCAACGATACCACGTAGTTTGAATGTGGGGATGAGCCGGATTGCTCAAACGCGAAGGTTGATGTAAAAGAAAAATAGTGAAGGCCTATGACCCTGCTCGACGCTCAGCCTTACGACCCTGCGATAGCGCGCCGCCGCAAAATAAAAATTGCTAGCGTCGTTGTGATCGCGATCGTTATAGCTGCCTTTGCGTGGTTCTACCGCAACTGGCCCGAGGAGCACGTCGTCGACAAGTTCTTCACCGCTCTACAGCATCAGGATTATGAAACCGCTTATGGCATTTATTTCAACGATCCTGGCTGGCGGCAGCATCAGCAGAAATATTCGCAATACCCATACGCCGATTTCTATCGCGACTGGGGACCGGGTGGCGAGTGGGGCTTGGTCAAATCGCACCGCATCTACGGTTCAGCCAACACGAAGAGCTTTGGTGGCGGCGGAGTGGTGGTTGAGGTGATCGTCAACGAGCGCACGGAACATGCGCGAATGTTTGTGCAAAAATCGGACAAGACGCTGACGGTGTATCCGTTCTAGGCTTCGGCAGTTTTCCGTCCGTGGCAACTTGCCGAGCCGTGCTCGGCTGGACCGGTGAGGGCACCTGTCCCTACGTGAGGATTTCCCACCTAAGTGAGTATCCCGGCCTGAAAATTTAAGCTGCCAATGCCGCAATCTGATCCAGGGTCTTCTGGAGTGAAGCTGTATCCCCCACCGTCGCCGCTACCTTCGAGCGATCGATCTGGCGCATCAATCCCCACAAAACTCTTCCCGGCCCCACTTCGATAAACAGTTCGACTCCGTCATCGATCAGCAGCCGCACCGATGGCTCCCACCGCACTGTGCCGGTCACCTGGCGGATGAGCGCTGCGCGCGCAGCCTCGCTAGAAGCGATAGCAGCCGCATCAACATTGCATATCACCGGGCACGATGGATTCTGAAAATCAAGTGCCGCCAGATCCAATGCCAAGCGATCCTGCGCCGGTTGCATCAATGAACAATGGAAAGGTGCGCTCACCGGCAAACTGACTGCCTTCTTGGCGCCGCGTTCGGTGGCCAGGTTAATGGCGCGCTCCACGGCAGCGGTGTTGCCCGAGATCACGATTTGCCCGGGTGAATTGATGTTGGCTGCCTGACAGACTTCTCCCTGCGCCGCATCTGCCGCAATTTTGTTGACCTCGCCGATCGGCATGCCGAGAATTGCCGCCATCGCACCGACGCCTAGGGGCACCGCTTCCTGCATGTAGCGGCCGCGATGGCGAACCGTCCGCAACGCATCGGTGAACGCTAGCGTGCCGGCGGCCACGTGCGCCGAATACTCGCCCAGGCTGTGCCCGGCTGCAAAATCCGGCTTCAGGCCCTTTTCCTGCAAGACGCGCCAGGCCGCCACAGACGCGGTCAAAATTGCAGGTTGCGTAATCTCGGTGAGTTTTAGTTTTTCTTCTGGACCCTCAAAGCAGACTTGCGACAGCTTGTAGCCGAGCGCGTCGTCGGCTTCTTCAAAAGTCTGACGGGCTACTGGATAGTTTTCGGCGAGATCTTTGCCCATGCCAACGGATTGAGAGCCCTGGCCGGGGAAGAGAAAAGCAATGCGAGAAGAATTGTTTGTCATAATTGAGAAGTCAGAGGTTAGCAGAGGTCAGATTGCAGAGGTAAAATCCTCCGATGGCTGTTATTGCGCGATGGGGTTAAATCTTTGCAATCTGGCCCCTTATCTTCCTAAACCGCCGCGCTCAGTTGCGCCAACTCACGCTCAATGCTTTCGTTGACTTTGCCCTCGGCGAATTCGGCTGCCACGCGGACAGCGTTTTTGATGGCATTCGTATTCGACGATCCGTGGGTGATGATGCAGACGCCTTTTATGCCGAGCAGCGGAGCGCCGCCGTACTCGGTGTGATCAAGGCGCTTTTTGAAATCGGAAAACGCGTTGCGCGAGATATACGCGCCCACCTGCCGCGTGATCGTTGCCTTCAACGTATCTTTCAGCACGGCGCGCACCAGCCGGGCCACGCCTTCCGAAGTCTTCAACGCGACATTGCCGACAAAGCCGTCAGCTACGATTACATCTACGTGGCCGTTGTATAAGTCGCGGCCTTCCACGTTGCCGATAAAATTTATCGGCAGCCGTTTGAGCAGTTGAAACGCCTCGCGCGTGAGATCGTTGCCCTTGCCTTCTTCTTCGCCAATCGAAAGCAAGCCTACGCGGGGATGCTTCATGCCGAAAATCGACCGGCAGTAAATATCGCCCATCACCGCGAACTGCGCCAGATTATTGGCTGTGCAATCGACGTTGGCGCCCACATCGAGCAACACCGCCGCCGTGTTCAGCACGGTCGGAAAGGCTGCCGCGAGCGCGGGACGATCTACTCCAGGCAGCGCGCCCAGCACCACTTTCGCCGTGGCCATAGCAGCGCCGGTGTTGCCTGCCGTCACAAAGCCTGCGGCACGGCCCTCGCGCACCAGTCGCAATCCAACGCGGATCGACGAATCGCGCTTGCCGCGAATCGCGTCCACTTTGTCTTCCATGGTGATGACTTCGCTGGCGTGAACGACTTCGACCCCCAGCCGCCGCGCGCCGGGATAGCGCGCCAGATCGGCCCGCAGTCGCGCCTCCGGCCCGACCAGCAGCACGTGCACGCCATGATGGCGCGCCGCCTGCAATGCGCCTTCCAGCTCCGGCCTCGGCGCCTTGTCGGACCCCATCGCATCCAGCGCGATTACGGTTGGCATGTAGGAAGAAAGAAGCTTACGACTTCTCCGCGACCTCTAACACTTCGCGGCCCTTGTAGGTTCCGCACTTTGGGCAAGCCCGGTGCGGCATCTTCTGCTCGTGGCAGTTGGGGCACTCCGACAAAGAGTGCTTGGAGAGCGAGTCGTGCGCCCGCCGTGTAGCCGTGCGCTTCTGGGAATGTCTGCGTTTTGGATTAGGCATCTTTTTTAGTTCTCAGTTCTCAATTCTCAATGCTCAGTGAAACCGACGCGACCGAGCTGAAGACTGGGAACTGAGAACTCTCCTTTATTGATTCAACTTGTCTCGTATATCTTTCAGCGCCGCCCAACGTGGATCTTCCACCTCATCCACGCACGAGCACTGACCTTCATTCAAATTCTTGCCGCAATGCGGACACAATCCTTTGCAATCCTCGCGGCAAATCGTCCTCAAAGGCAGCGCCAGCAGCACTTGCTCGCGGAGCGTGTCTTCGAGCAATAAGCCTTGACCCTGGTAATATCCGATCTCGGCCTCGGCATCGGTCACCGAGAGTTCTTCATGGCCGGAGTCGGTGCCGAGCGGGCGATACAGTAGATCGAAACTCCGCTCCACCGGATGCACGACCGGATCGAGGCAGCGCGCGCAAGCCACTTCCAGGCTCGTCTCGAGCTTGCCCTTCACCCGTATATCCTGTACCACGATGTGCTTGCCGTGGTGCTCTTCGACCAGATCGGCGCGGCCCGCTGCGCGCAAGGGCGAGCGCTGCCGCACCTCCTCACCCAGATCGATCACACCCGGGCTGAACTCCTCCCGGAAATCCACCGGGTGAATTTTCAGATCCTCAAGTTCGATGAACATTGCCGGAACCTCCGCCGCCCCCATTTCAAATACCGCAAAGGCCTGCGGAAGTGCGCACAGAGACGAAAGTCTCTCAGGGAGCAATTACCAAGAATAAAGGGGTGAAAACGGAGTGTCAAGGAGAGCGCGCCAGGAGAGCGCGCCGGCGGGAGTAACGCATTTTGCGGAATCATTAGCTGCAGAGGCCGCGGAATTAAACGATGGAAACACTGGAGAAACGTGCGGAATATTCCAACCTCGACTTGACCCGCTAGCGCGGCGCTACAATGAACCACTATGATCGCTCAAGATCTGCTCGACATCCTAGTTTGCCCAGTTTGCAAAAAGCCGGTGGTGCTTAGTCCAGCCGGTGACAGTCTCAAATGCGGCGAGTGCCGGCGCATTTATCCGATTCAGGACGACATCCCAATCATGCTGGTGGATGCGGCCAAGATTGACGCCGCCTGAAATCCGCTCCCGCCCGCGGTAATCAGAGCCACCAATACGAGCGACCGCAAAACGACAAGTTCTGTTTGCTCCCGCTACGGAACGACATTTAGTGTCAATCCGGCGACGCCTACCACCCTTACTGTATAGGCTCTCCCGGAGCCGGTATCCCCGCAACCTTTTGTAAAAACTTGGGTTCTAAGGGATTGAGAGGGCAGAAAGCCGTACGGCGGGGTGTACTAAAGCTACGGCATTCGGATTGCATATATCCAAAGCAGTTGCCGATGAGTCTAACTAAGCAGCGGCAAGGAGGTCGAAAGGTGAGAATGGCTACCAAAGAAAGATTTACGGTGACGGAGCTGTGCGCCTTGCGAAACGACCTGATCCAGGGTGGCATGGTTGATTCCCGCGAAGCAGCGGAACTGCTGCAGGTTTTTCTGGCGGGTCGAGGCTACGGTGTTTCGCAGACGGCTGCGATCGACGCCGCGGGCCGGGTCGAAATGGCGGGTTGTTCTTTGCCGGTTCTGGAGCGCGAGCTCGAAGGCCTTGCGCTGGTAATGTAGGTTTTGCTAAGGCGATTTTTCGGCGCCGAAATCGAATTTTCGAGTTTTCGCGCCAACGATTTTTAAGGGGAACTGATCCAGCTCAACTAGCCATCGACACTTTCTTGACACGAGGCGCCGGACATAATTGTCCGGCGCTTTCGATTGTAAGGACTAGTAATATCCTGGCATTCTGTCGCAGCCGGCAAGGTCCACCTCCGGGGGGCCACCGGAGAGCGGTGAGCTCGCCAGACAGGTCTTAGAGATTCTCCACCGCCGCCTGCAGGGCCCGCGCAATCTCCTCCGGGTCGGTTTCTGGAACGAATCGCATGGGCTTGCCGATGCGCACCTTAATCTTTCCAGGCGCGGCGTATTTTCTGCCGGCTTGCTTAAGCTCAAACAGGCCGTCGATGCGCATCGGAAGAATCGGGATGCGCAGATTGTTGGCGAGGAGGCCGACTCCGCTGCGGAAGGGCTGGGTCTTGCCGTCGGTCGTGTGCTTGCCCTCGGGAAAAACGAGCACGCTGTAGCCGCGATCGATGGCCTCTCCGGCGTAGGCAAAGCTCTTGCGGAAGCCGGAATCGCGCGGCAGGGGGAACAAGTTCAGCAGGGCGACGGCTAGCGTCCATTGGATGCGGTTGTAGATTCGTTGAAAAAATGGACGATCGGGAGCGGGCGAGCGCAGCGCTTCGAGCGCCTCCCCGCCAGTTGCGGTTGCGAGTTTGTGGCGGATGCGAGCCGGAAGCGCGGCTTGAATAAAGCCGACATCGACATCAGCGATGTGGTTGGAAACGACGAGCAGCGGCCCGCGAACTCCGAGCAGATTTTCGCGACCGGTAACGCGAGGCCATCCCAGAAGCAGCATCGCCGGCCGCATCAGCAGATAGCGTGTGGCCATCCGAAGCCAGGTGGTCGGCCAGCGGAGTGCCCAGCGCGGATAGTGAAAGGCGGTTGGTCGTTGGCCGCTCGTCGTTGGTCGTTTGGAGGGTTTGCCATCGATCGACGACTGACTACCATCGACGGAACTTCCGGCTTGCTGCAATAATTTTTCGAGATCGCCGACTGTGGCTGTGTTTGCGAACTTAGTTTCGCTGAGGTCGATTTGATAGCGGTCTTCAAGGGCGCCGAGCAGTTCAACGCGTTCGAGGGAACTCAGCCCGAGTCCGCATTCAAGGTCAGCATCCGAGGTGAGGTTCGGCGCTGGACGGCCGGTGATGCGCGTTAGCAATTCTGATAGCGGACTGGCTGCGCTCGTGGGCGCTTGTCCGCGGAGGCTGGCCTCGACGGCATCGCGCACCACGTTGCGCCGCGGCTTTTGCGTCGAACCGCGCGGGAAATCCTCTTCAGGCCAGACGAACCAGGTACGCATGCGTTGATATTCGGCCAGCGTTTCGTTGGCGCGAAAAATGATCTTTGAAACGGTAGTCTGCCCATTAATCTCGACATCAATCTTGCTATCGGCCGATTGAGCACTGGGGTTGCGATCACGCAGGATTAGCACGGCGCACGGCTCGGCATTTCCGCCGCGCTCGAGGCCTACGACCATGCAGTCTTTGACTTCTGGTTGCCGTCGCAGAGCCGCTTCCAGGTCCTCGGGATAAACGTTCATGCCCGCGGGAGTGACGATGACCTCTTTTTTGCGGCCTTTGAAAAAGAGGTTGCCTTGGTCGTCGAGCGCGCCTAGATCGCCGGTACGATACCAGCTGGCGTCAGTTTTGTCTGCTGATTTGTCTATGCCTTCGCCGGTGACCGGTTGCAGTTCACCGCCGCTCCAATATGCGCTGGCCACGCCGCTGCCGCGCACCAGAATTTCGCCATCGTCGGCTAGCTTTATCTCGCGCCCTGGGAGAACTTTGCCGATCGAACCGTGACTGGTGTGGAAGGGATGGTTCAGGCTGACTAGCGAAGTGGTTTCGGTCAATCCGTAGCCCTGAACGACGGCGTATCCCAGGCGATGCCAGAATTCCTCGGTCTCGCGGTCGAGGGCAGCGCCGCCGCTGATCATGGCCCAGAACTTCCATCCGAACTGGCGGCGTATGTCGCGAAAGGTCCACCAGCGTCGCAGGAAATGGTGGCGCTCAGCGGCAACGTAGCGCTCGGCAAAATTCTCGCGGCCACGACCATCGTCCTGGCTGTCGTCAACATCGCGTTCGACTTTCTGCTTCAGCGACTCGAGCATTCGCGGAACGGCCACCAGGACCGAGACGCGTTCGCGGCGAATGGTCGCCATGATTTCGGTCGGGTTGAATGTGTTTTCGAAGATGACTGTGCCGCCGAGAAGGGGCGGAAGAAAGATTCCGAGGAATTGGCCGAAGACGTGACTGAGCGGCAAAAGATTGAGGAAGCGAATGGGATGCACCAGACGCTCGTACTTGAGGTATTTCTTCATCTCGGTTTCTATCGGGACGAGGTTGCCGACGACGTTGGCGTGGGTGAGCACGACTCCTTTGGGCTCAGCGGTGGTGCCGGAGGTGAAAACGATTTCTAGCGGGTCGGAAGGCTGAATCTGTGCGGGACGAAAGCGCTGCGACGAATGTTTTGCAACGGTAACTTCCAGATCGGCTGGATCGATGATCGGGTGCTTTTCCGTCGTCCCGTAAAAGACCGAGGTGCGATCGCGCGGACACAAAATCAGTTTCGTACGTACCTGGGTGCTGATTCGGCGCGCAAAATCGGGGCTGGAGGCGTCGTCAACGGGAACGGCAACGACTCCGCATAGCGCGCAGCCGAGAAACGCAGCAACCCACTCGGCACAGTTGGGACTCCACAAGAGCACAGCGTCGCCTTTACCGATGTGCCGCGCCTCTAAATCGCGCGCGAACTGATAGGCGACTTGGGCCACGCGCTGGTAGGTCCAACGCTGGTGACGGTAACCCCGGGGGAAAACATAGGCGAGGTCGCGGTAGCCCCAGCGCTCGAAATCGTCCAACGAATCCAGTAGACTTGCTCGCACACCCTGTTTAGTAGCACAATTCCCACGACTTTACAGGCCGTATCTGACGGACGGCAGAAATTGCTCGGAATTACGGCCGCACGCTGACGTGGTTGGGGCTGGATGAAATCACTTTCTACGGTTCGCCGCTCAGTTCCGCTCTTCGCGATTCGCGCCGCTTTGACGCTCGGCATATGCGGGCTGATCGCCTGCCAAACGCCCGCTTCGACGAGTGGCGCCAGTTCGGCGTCGTCTTCCGGCGCGGCTTCCGCCAGGCTTCGGGTGGAGAGCCATTTTACGAGCGGCCCGACGCGCGATCTCAGCCGCGATGAAGCTCAGGGCGGACACATCCTGCGGAAGCATGTGGGACAGACCGAAGAGCAACTTCGCGAGCGCCTGGAGCGGGAACGCAATATTACGGGCGCTTCAACCTACACGGATCGTTCGACAGCCGAGCATGCCGTGGGCGCAACCATCGCGCAATCGCAGAGCGAAATCCAGAACTGGCTCAGCCAGCCGGGGAGACATCCGAACCTGGTGCTCGATTACGACAGCGACGTTCCGATTGGCCGCACCATGAATCGCGGGGAGCAGCAGTCGCGCGTGTGCGAGCACGCGGTCGTCGTACTGAAATATAACGGGCCAAACCATTACTATGTTTTGACATCCTATCCGGAGTGCCGCTCATGAACCTGAAACCGGAAATCACCGCCGCCAATTTTCCCGCGCTGCATACGTTCCTGCGGGGTTACTTTCACGAGGATGTCGCCGACGAGTACGGAACTCCTGCGGAGGCGGCCGATCAATTCTGTGACGACGCCGAAACCGACGAGCGGGTTCCTGTCGCGCGCGAGTGGCAGCAACTTGTGGAGTTGACTGGAACGGAGTCTGCTCCGCTCAATGCCGCGCTGAAAAAGCTGGGCAGCGCTATTAAGTTGAATGAAGAGGAGATTCCGCAGGTGTCGGCGATCTTTGCCCGGTGCCTGGCGGTGAAACCGCATCGGCGCGTGGCCAATGAGTGATAGGCGCCCTTCATCCTAGCCTTCGCGGTCTACGCCGAGCGCGTCGGCGACGCGATTGATGTAGTTGAACCATGATGCGATCAGCGTGATTTGTAGAATTGCTTGATCGTCGAAGCCGGCGAGACGCAGTTTTTCGTGATCGTCCTTCCAGACTTTGGTCGCATCTTTCGTGAGCTTCACGACGTAGTCGATCATGACGCGTTCTTGCGGCGTGATTGGAGCGGTGGTGTAATCGCGTTCCAGCGCTTCGACCAGTTCTTTATCCAAAGTGACTCGACGCAGAAACTCTGCGTGAGATTCGATTCAATAGACACACCGGTTAGTCACCGAAACCATGGTCGCGATCATCTCGTGATGACGCCGCTCGAGCGGTAGGTCGGGAGACATCAGGGCGCCGAAGGTGGAGAAGGCATGTTTGAGCGCCTGCGGAATCAAAGAGTGCGAGGCCACGATGAGCGAGCCGCCTCCGGCCGCGGGATGAATCGGAACGGCATATTCCTGCGGGTAGAGCGACTTTTGGCTTTCCATTGCCTGCCGTAGTTCGTCGTCAGCTTCGGAGAGTGGAATGGTGCGGATCCAGGTCACTCGAGTGCCTCCTGATTGCTTTCACACCGTACACGCTGGCCGCTGCCGCTGCCAATAGCGGAAAAGCGCTACTGGTACGCAAGCAGCACCCAAATGCAGTACCATAATCTTGGTTGCCGATAGCCGTTTTTTCGGAGGGTCTGAATGCCGGTAGATACTTTGAAGATTACCGATAACCGCACGGGGCAGAACTATACGCTTCCCATCGAAAACGGAACGATCCGCGCGATGGACCTGCGCAAGATCAAGACTGGACCAGAAGATTTCGGATTGATGACTTATGATCCGGCCTTCACGAACACTGCTTCGTGCCGGAGCGCGATCACTTATATCGACGGCGATAAGGGGATCCTGCGCTATCGCGGTTATCCCATAGAGGTTTTGGCCGATCACTGTACCTATCTCGAAGTTGCTTACCTGCTTCTGTTCGGCGAACTGCCCAACGCGGGCGAATTGAAGAGTTGGGTACATGACATTACGCACCACACCATGCTTCACGAAACGACCAAGAAATTCATGGAGGGTTTCCGCGACAACGCGCATCCGATGGCGATGCTGGTGAGCACGGTGGCGGCGCTGTCGACGGTGTATCCGGATGCGAAGCAGATCCATGATCCGGCAGTCCGCCTGCTGCAGATCGAGCGACTGATTGGCAAGATGCCTTCGATTGCGGCCTTCTCCTATCGCCACCTGGTGGGATTCCCATACATTTATCCAGACAACGACCTCACCTATACCGAAAATTTCATGAACATGCTGTGGAAGATGGTCGAGCCGAAGTACGTCGCCAATCCAGTGCTGGCGCGGGCGCTCGACATCCTCTTTATTCTGCATGCCGATCATGAGCAGAACTGCAGCACGAACGCCATGCGCGCGGTGGGCAGTTCACACGCCGACCCGTATCTGGCGACAGCCTCGGCGGCGGCGGCACTCTCCGGCCCGCTGCATGGCGGCGCCAACGAAGAAGTGCTGCGCATGCTGGACGAGATTGGTTCGAAGGCCAACGTGCCCGCCTACATCAAGAAAATTAAGGAAGGCAAGGACAAGCTGATGGGCTTTGGGCACCGCGTTTATAAGAACTATGATCCACGAGCCAAGATCATCAAGTGGGCCGCCGACAGCGTTTTTGAAGTCACCGGACGCAATACCAAACTTGATGTTGCGCTCGAACTGGAACGCATCGCGCTCGAAGACGATTATTTCGTGCAGCGCAAGCTCTATCCGAACGTGGATTTTTACTCCGGCATCATGTATCAGGCGATGGGTTTCCGGCCGGAGATGTTTACAGTGCTATTCGCGATTCCGCGCACAGTTGGCTGGCTGGCGCAGTGGCAGGAAATGTTGACCGATCCCGAACAGAAGATCGCGCGACCTCGCCAGGTCTGGATTGGGCACGACACGCGCGAGTTCGTGCCGATAGAGAAGCGCGGGAAGACGGAGAGTGTATTACAGAAGTAAGAGCTAGCCGCCGGCGATAGCTCCGATGACGATGAATGGCTCGATCCCGGATGCGATTGCATCGGGCAGTGGAGCGTCTGGTGATTCGTGGGACAAATCCTCTTCGCAAGCAAAGAAGCGCAGGAATGCTCGGCGCTGAAGCGTGACTTGGTCGCGAATGGTGCCGCGCAGCATGGGGTAGCGGATTTCGAGGGCGTCGAGGACGGAACGCTGCGTGACCGGGCCGTTGATTTCTAGCTCTACTTCGCTGCCGACTTGCGCCAGCGTTCGGAGATGTTGCGGGAGGATGACGCGGATCATGAGCACTTAATCGACCTCATCGAAACGGATTCCATACTTCAAATTCTCGCGTGTTAGCAATCCTGATCTCGATTTGGTCCCCCTCGTTTAAGCGCAGAGCTTCCACCACTTCTGACGGTAGCCGCACCGCCAGACTGTTGCCCATTTGGACACTTGCATAGGACCCCCGATCGGCATTGATCTACATTGCTATTGCATATCTTCCGGTCGAAAGAAGCAATCCTCACGGCAGCGTCTGCACCTCCACACTCAGCACCGCTGGCAAATCGCGCACGATCGGATTCCAGCTGTCCCCCGCGTCGGCCGACGCATACACCTGCCCACCGCTGGTGCCGAAATACACTCCGCATTCATCGAGCGAATCGACAGCCATCGCGTCGCGCAGCACGTTCACATAGCAATCTTTCTGCGGCAGGCCTTTGGTTAGCGGCTCCCATTCATTGCCGCCGCTGCGGCTGCGAAAGACTCGGAGTTTGCCATCCATCACGAAGTGATGCGAGTCGCTGGTGATGGGGACGACGTAGATGGTCTCCGGTTCGTGAGCGTGAACGTCGATCACGAAGCCGAAATCGGTGGGCAGGTTGCCGCTGACCTCGTGCCACGAATCGCCGGCGTCGTCGCTGCGCATGACGTCCCAGTGTTTCTGCATGAAGAGCACTCCAGGGCGCTTCGGGTTCATGGCAAGGTGATGCACGCAGTGTCCGACCTCGGCTCGCGGATCAGGGATGTATTGGGAATAGAGGCCGCGATTGATCGGCTTCCATGTGGTGCCTCCATCGTCGGTGCGGAAGGCGCCCGCCGCCGAGATGGCGATGAAGATGCGATCAGGATTGCCGGGATCGAGAATGATGGTGTGCAGGCACATGCCGCCCGCCCCGGGCTGCCATTTAGGACCGGTACCGTGGCCGCGTAGTCCGGGGAGTTCCTTCCAGTTCTCTCCGCCGTCGGTTGAGCGGAAGAGGGCGGCGTCCTCGACTCCGGCGTAGACCGTGTCGGGATCGATGAGCGACGGTTCCAGGTGCCAGACGCGTTTGAACTCCCACGGATGCTGCGTGCCGTCGTACCACTGATGCGTGGTGAGCGGTTTGGCGGACGCGTCGTAGACGAACTTGTTGCTTGCAGCCTTCGGCGGGCCCGGAACGGGCGGCTCCCCGGGAGGCGTTCCGGGCTGGTGCCAGGTTTTGCCGCCATCGTCGGAGCGTTGAATCAACTGGCCGAACCATCCGCTGGTTTGCGAGGCATAGATACGATTGGGATCGGTGGGCGATCCTTTCATGTGATAGATCTCCCAGCCGGCGAAGTGGGGGCCACTGATGTCCCAATTTTCGCGCTTGCCGTCTGACGTCAGAATGAACGCGCCCTTGCGCGTGCCAACCAGAACTCGTACCTGGCTCATCATGTGCCCCCTCGTCGTTGATCTGTTCCGACCGATTTGTTCCAAGCTAGCTCGCCGAGATCGAGCCTCGGTGCTTATCCATCGGAACAGCCGTACCGTCCGACCACTTGGTAACCGGAATCAGGAACAAGGTCAGCCGATCCCGATCCGCCTTAATCTCCCAAATCGGGGAGCCCGGTAGATTCGCGCCCCAGATTGCAGTGTCCGTTTGCGGAACGAAAACATTAATGAATGCCAGTGCCCGACGCGATCGCTCACCTGGCTGGGACCGCCGTTCCGTCCGACCACCTGCGGGTGGGAACCATGAACACGTCGATTGGTTCCGGAGCGCCTCCGAACTGGGGATTCAGCATGACGGGAGAGTGGGGCAGATCTGCACCCCAAACGGCACCGTCCATCAGTGGCGTGTAGAACATCAGGTGAGCCATCCAGTGGTGGTCGCCATCGTCGGTAAGGTACTGGTCCTTGGACAGCATATAGGCCATGGCTCCAGGCTCCAGGGGCGGCAGTTCTTGCTTTATGAATGCCTTGATGGCCTCGATGATCTGAGCTTTGGATTGACCGGCCAATATCATCTCCGTTCGTTTATAGGTCAGCGGCAGGATGGAGCGGGCAGCCGGCGGATTGTAGCAGACCGGACCCCGAACTTTAGGGTTCCAAAAATTGGCGGCATCATCACCATTGAATGGGCCCATCCACCCTCGCTCCACGGCGCATACGAAACCGTTCTTGCCTTTGACTGCGGTTTCGTAACCATGCCGTCCCAGAACCAAAACCTCGGCTTCGCGTGAGATGGACTCCGGGGCAGCGCTCCGCGCCAGAGCGATCTCGTCATTCCGATCTGCAATCAAGTATTGCTCAAGCGGGGCCATGCTCGGATAAGGTGCTTTGGCGTCCTGCGCTTGCGCTCGCCAAGCCGCGCCCAGCACGGTGGTCAGTACACCGACCAGCGCAAAGCTGCTTAGTGTGACGGTTCTGACTATGTTTCGCTTCATCAATTTCTCCTGTTTTATTTTCCTCGATTTCATTCCCCTCGATGAGCTCGCTTCAGGCCTTCAATGTCGATCTTGATCATGCCCAGCATGGCTTTGAATACCCTTTGTGATTTCACAGGATCTTTGTCCTGCATCAGTTCGATCAACGTTTTTGGGATGATTTGCCACGACACGCCAAATTTGTCTCTCAGCCATCCGCATTGCACATCCGATCCGCCGGCGGTGAGCTTCTCCCACAACTCATCTACCTCTGCCTGGGTTTCGCAGTCTACGTAGAACGATATGGCCGGAGAAAATGTGTAGTGCGGGCCGCCGTTCAGCGCCATGAATTTTTGTCCTTCGATTTGGAAGGTCGCGAGCATCACAGTGCCTTTGGGCCCGGGTCCGGCTTCTCCGTAATGGGCGAGGTTAAGGATTTTCGAGTTCTTGAAAATGGACACATAGAAGTTGGCGGCTTCTTCGGCTTTGCCGTCGAACCATAGGAAGGGAGTGATTTTTTGCATAGGATTCTCTCAGATTGAATCTATGCCTACGCTGCCTTCTCGGCAGCTTTTTCGCAGTTCACCATCCACGGCACGCCAAAGCGGTCCACCAGCATGCCGAAGCGCACGGCCCAGAATGTTTCCCCGAACGGCATGGTCACCTTGCCGTTTTCTTTTAAAGCGTTAAATATGCGCTCCGCTTCGTCCGGATTTTGGACGTTGATGTTCACCGAGAAGCCTTGCGGTTTTTGCTGGTGCTCGGGCGGGGCGTCGCTGCCCATAAGTATCTGATTCCCGAGCGCGAGGCGGGCGTGAATGATTTTGTTTCGCCATTCGGCGGGCAGGTGATTGGCTGCGGGCGTGCCCTCGTGGCGGAGCATGGACTCAATTTTGCCGCCGAGCAAATGGGCATAAAACTCGAACGCCTCCTGGCATTGTCCGTCGAAAAAAAGGTAAGGGTTCACTTGCATGATCGTTCCTCCGGATGGGATTCGAAATGTGGCTTTGGTGAAATTAGCAAAATTCACTTGCAAATTGCAAGCAATAATTTATGATGACTTCAGATGTCCAACACGCCACGGAAAAAATCTGGTCCAGAGCGGCGGTCGGAGTGTCCGCTGAACGCTTCGGTGGAGATGCTGGGAGATCGCTGGTCGCTGTTGATCGTCCGCGACATGATGCTGCGCGGATTTCGCAGCTACAAGGAATTTCTGGAGTGCTACGAGGGGATTGCAACGAACATATTGGCCGATCGACTGCACAAGCTGATCGCGAACGGGATTATAACGGCTGCGCCCGATCCGTCGGATGGGCGGAAGTTGATTTACTCGCTGACGGCGAAGGGGATCGACCTGGCGCCGGTGCTGACGGAGATGGTGCTGTGGGCGGCGGCGCATGAAGATACTGGCAATCACGCGCTGGTCTGCCAAATGCAGAACGATAAAGGGAAATTTCTCGACGCCATCCGCGAGCGCTGGAAAAGCAGCGGTGCGAGGCGCCCCTAGTCAAGACTTCTTTGTTCTTCCCGTTCTGGAAGCGACGAGCGGATTTTCCCGAAACCGGACGTACACTCCCCTTCGGTAACCTCCGGTAATCGGAGGTAACCATCGTACTGCGGATACACGGCCTTACAATTACCTTACTCCGCGGTTTACTTTGCCAATCTTGGTTGGCGCGGGCGGCGGGGTCTCGTCTGGGAATCTCTCAGCGCGAGTTGCACCCGTTCAGCAGCGCTCGAGGCAAGCGCGGGCGGGGGAAAAAAGGCTGGAGTCCGCTCCTTATGGCGTTTGGTTTTGGCTTCAACAAACAGAAGGCTCTCAGCGCCGCGGAAAAGTTTGTCCAGCAGGGCAAGCTGCAGAACGCCATTGCTGAGTACGACAAAATCCTCAAGAACGATACCAAGGACCTTACCGTCAACAACACCATTGGCGATCTCTACGCGCGCATGGGCGACACCGCGAAAGCCATCGAGTGTTTTAAGACAGTCGGCGATGCCTATGCCGCGCAGGGCTTCACCGTCAAAGGCATCGCCATGTACAAGAAGATCACCAAGCTTCAACCGAGCCTGGATGCATCTCTGAAACTGGCGGAACTCTACACGCAGCAGGGCCTGTTCAACGACGCGCGGGCGCAGTATCTGCAAGTCGCCGAAGATTTCATGAAGAATGGCGACCTCGAACAGGCGGTGCGCCTTTTCCAGAAGGTCCTTGAAATGGATCCGGAAAATGTGCCCATGCGGGTGAAGCTGGCCGAGGTTTATGTACGGCTGGGAAAGAAGAAAGAAGCCTGGGAGATTTTCGGCGCAGCCGCGGAAGCGTTGCGCGGGCGCGGTGCGCTGGCCGCCGCCGAAGACATTTTGAAGCGCATGCTGGTGCTCGATCCGGGCAACAGCCACGTTCTGCTGCTGCGAGGACGAGCCGCTCTCGAAAGCGACGATCCGAAGAGCGCCATCGAGTATTTGGAAAAGGCACCCGACATAGACTCTCATCCCGAGGCGTTGCGCGACCTGCTGAAAGCGTACTTGCAGATCGGAACTTTGGCCAAGGCTGGTCCGATCGCGGAGAAGCTGCTAGCGGTGCACAACGATCCCGAGGGGCTATTTCTGCTGGCGGAGGGCTGCACCCGTCTCGGGCAATATCACGAAGCGCTCGACGTTTATACGCGGCATGCCGATCGCCTGTTGGCCACCGACTCGGGCAAGCTGCTGGGCAGCCTGCACACCATGATCGCGCATGTGCGCGACGACGCCGGCGCATTGGATCTGTTGTTGCTGTTATTGAACAAAGCGGGCGAGAGCACTCATGTGAACGAAGTCACGGAGTTGCTGGCGCACGCCTCAGTCAAGAATGGAGACCTGGCGCGGGCTCGCGATCTGTATCAGATGCTGAGCACCACCGAGCCGCAGAATCAGTTGCACCTGCAAAATTATCAGCAGGTAGTGGAGCGCATGCAGGGAGAGGCGCCTTCCGTCGGAATCACAGCCGAAGAAGGGGCGGTGATCGCAGAGGAATTGGAAGCGACCGCGCCGGTAATCGATCAATCCTATCCCGATCATGTCGCCCTCGCGGTGCGCTCCGCGGTGACGGATGCCGACCTTTTCCTTTCCTACAATTTGCCGGATAAGGCGGTGGTGCCGCTGTTGAGCGTCTTACCGCAGGCACCGCGCGACGCTCGCTTGAACCAGCGCCTGGCCGCCCTGCATACCCGCTTCCATCGCTTTACGGAAGCGGCCGTTTGCTGCCGGACGCTTGAAAGCGTGTACCACGATGCGGGTTATCCGGACGAGGCCCTGCGTTATGGAGAATTAGCGACGCGCTATGAGCAGACGGTGGAAGCCGCTCCGTCGTCGGCAGGAATATCGGCTGCGGGAGCCTTAGCGGCGTCTGCAGCATCGGGCGGTGCGGCGGCCGCGCCAATCATCTCAGCTGCAGCTTTCCCCGCGGTTGCGCCTATGTCTGCGTCCGCTCCCGCACCCTGGCCAATGGCATCGAGAGTTTCTGAGGATGAGATGCCCGCGCATCAGGAATTCGCAGTGCAGGAGATGGCGGTGCAGGCGCCCTCAGACGCGCATTCTGAGCCTTCTGCTGACTTGTCCTCCGAGTGGGAAAATTCGCTTTCGGTGGAAGAGCCGGCTCCAGCCCACGCGGCAGCTGCCGAACCGCCGGTCGCAAGCGCAGCTGCGTCCGATGTCGATGCCGCCAGCAATCCTGAGATCGCCGAGACGGTAGAAGAGGTCCATTTCTATCTTGAACACTTCATGACGGACCAGGCCCGAGCGGGCATCGAGAAGCTTGAGGCCCTGACGAGCGATGCTCGTATTCTGGATCCGTTGCGTGCCGCCGTCGAGGCGGCGGGTCAGCCGCCCGCTGAGCCGGAAGCGGAAATTGCGGAGATCAATGCTGACGATCCGGCCGAATTTGCGGTTCCGATCGAAGCCGCCGCCGCGATCGACTCAACGCCCGAGCTGGCGGTCACGCCCAGCCACCAGACCCCTGGCTACCAGACTCACGCCGAAATCGAGGACCAGATTCATCCTGCGCCAGCCACACCGGAGCCGGAGCCGGAACCGGCGTACGCCGAACCCGCATCGGTCGAAGCGGCGCCCGAGGAGGCCGCCGAACTGACCGCCTTGGTCGCGGACCTCGAAGCTTCCCTTGGCGATTCTTTCCCGCAAGCTCCGCCAGTTGCCGATCGTACCGCGCCGATTGAGGCTGCGACGGGCCAGCCTGCCGCAACCCAGCCTGCCGCAAGTCAGGCGTTGCCGAGTTGGCCAGTCGCGCCGGCGCAGAAGCGGGGAGCCGCGCCTGCGAGCACAACGGCAGATGCCGAGACCACCACCCGGAAGCCAGCAAAGACGGCAAGAGTCGAAACTCCCGCTGCAGCCGTACCAGCACCAGCGCCCGCGATCGCCGCCGCTGCGCACGCCGCTGCCAGCCCGGCCATGAGCTACAGCCCCGCGTCGCCGCGCTCGCTTGGAGCGGGAGCTGAGGCCATGCATCCCTCAGACAGCATCGATCTTTCGGAGATGTTCGGGGAACTAAAGCACGAGTTGGAAGAAGACGTGGCCGCTGGCGACGACGATCCGGAGACGCATTACAATCTAGGCGTCGCTTTTCGCGAAATGGGCCTGCTCGACGAGGCTATCGCGGAGTTGCAGAAAGTCTGCACATCGATCGATCGCGGCAAGGCTTTTACGCAGCCAGTTCAGACTTATACCTGGCTCGCCCAGTGCTTCCTCGATAAAGGAGTGCCGCAGGCTGCCATCCGCTGGTATGAAAAGGCGTTGAATATTCCGGGGCTCGATGACGAAGCCCGGGTGGCCATTAATTATGAGCTGGGTTCGGCGTGCGAAACTGCCCAGGACAAGCCCGCTGCGCTGCGCCACTTTACCAGCGTGTACGGTTCGAACATCGATTATCGCGACGTGGCCGAGCGCATACAGGCTCTAAAGTCGTAGAATGCACGAAGTGGGTTCGGAATTAGGGCTGGTTTAGTTCAGGCGCGGAATGACGAAAAGCGATCCCCCGCCGAACCGGCATCCTGCCCCACGATGACGCGTGCAATGATTTCCGATCCCAAGCTACCCTTTGCCAGCAACTCCAGCAGTGTCGGGGAACTTAAATCCCCGACGGAACCTGGGTACGGCGTCGACCCCACGCCAGCTTCTGCGTCTCCGCCATCGCCTTCTGCGGCGCGTCTGTGGCTCCGCCGCTTTGGAGTGCTCTTGTTCGTGTTCTTTTGCGCGACGCTAGGGGTGATGCTGATGATTCTTCCCTGGCGGCCTGAATGGTCTGACAATCCCCTGCTCCTTCCGTATCCCACGCTGCGCGCTTTCGTAGCCAGCGGCTTTGCCCGCGGATTGTCGACTGGACTGGGAGTGCTCAATGTGTGGATAGGATTCTCCGAGGCGATTCAGTATCGGGAAGAGGAATGAACCAGTCGTTGGTCGATAGCCGTTCGCTACCAATGGCCTTGCGCCGCATGTTTACCTATTGAACTAGGATTAGCTAACGACTGGTGACTAAGACCAACGACCGATTTATCATGACTGACGAAAAACTCAAGCCCGCTCCGCTCGCATATCAGAACGAACCGTTTCTTAACAGTCCTGACGGAAGAATTCTGCGGTTATTGTCCGAGTACAGCGAGCCGCTGTCGCGTTTCCGCCGCGAGCAGATTCAGGATACGGTCGTTTTCTTCGGCTCCGCGCGCATACACAGCCGCGACAATGCGAGCGACCGTCTGGCCGAAGCGCGCGGCAATGGGAGCAAAATTTCGGCGGCGCAGCAAGCCAAGGAGATGAAGCGCGCCGAAGCCGCTGTCGATATGGCTCGGTATTATGAGGACGCGCGCCGGCTCGCGCACCTGCTGACGGAATGGTCAACTCAAATTCCTGCCAAGCGTCATCGCTTCGTCGTGACCACGGGCGGCGGGCCGGGCATCATGGAAGCGGCCAATCTTGGGGCTCATGAAGCGGGAGGCAAGACGATTGGACTTAATATTAATCTGCCTTTCGAGCAGAATCCGAATTCTTACATCACGCCGTCGCTCAACTTCGAGTTTCATTATTTTTTCATGCGCAAGTTCTGGTTCGCATATCTGGCGAAAGCGCTGGTTATCTTTCCCGGAGGCTTTGGGACGCTCGACGAACTTTTTGAAATTCTGACGCTTGCGCAGACGGAGAAACTGGCTAAGAAAATTGTAGTAGTCATCTATGGCAGCAGTTATTGGAAGAAGATCATCAACTTCGAGGCGATGGTGGATGCAGGCGTGGTCTCGGCGCCCGATCTTGAACTGTTTAAGATGTCGGATTCGCCGGAAGAGAGTTTCGAATTCCTAAAAAATGGACTGACCAAGTATCATCTCGCGCCGCAGCAAACCAAGCGCGCGGGCGAGCCGGCTGTTCCGGAAATCGCCAGGACGCGACCCTAACTTGTGTGGTGCGGGCGCCCTCGCCCGCGTGCTCTCACCTGTACGGCTAGACCGGCGGCAGTGTTCTGGCGTCGACTGCAATGGAACTCCCAGCGCCCTGATTCCGTATACACTGCTTCGAGTCGGTGTTTCCGGGGACAAACAAGATGACATTACCAACACGCCGGGCGGCAGCGCTCGGTTGCCTGATCTTTTTCTGCGCAATTTATTTGACAAGGGCTGCGTTCGCCGAGCCCCCAGCGGCAAATGAAATGCCGTCCGTGATCCAAGTCCCGCCGGAGGCCCAGCCCTCTGCACATTTCGATGCCGTGGCGGCGACGAATGCTTATCTGGCGCAGATTCCCGCCGACAAGACGGCCCGGTCAGACGCTTATTTTGAAGGCGGCTACTGGATGATTCTTTGGGACTTTCTTTATGCGGCGATCGTATCGCTACTATTGCTGCATGTGCGATGGTCGGCGCGTATGCGGGACATAGCGGAGCGCATAACTCGCTTCAAGCCAATACAAACATTTATATATTGGCTGCAATATCTCGTGCTCACGTCTATCCTCCTTTTTCCGCTGACGCTTTACGAAGATTATTTCCGCGAGCACAAATACGGACTCGCCACGCAAACTTTTGGTCCGTGGATGGGCGATCAACTGAAGAACCTGGCGGTTAACCTGGTGTTGGGAGGCCTGTTGGCGATGATTCTCTTCGGGATCGTGCGCCGGCTTCCGCGCACCTGGTGGATCTGGGGTGCAGTGGCGACTCTCTTGTTCATGATCTTCGCGGTACTGATCTCGCCGGTTTACATTGTGCCCATCTTCAACAAAGTTACGCGTCTCGATGATCCGAAGATTGTCGATCCGATTCTGAGTATGGCGAGAGCGAATGGAATCCCCGCCAAAGATGTGTTTACGATCGATGCATCAAAGCAGTCGACACGCATGAGCGCCAACGTCAGTGGTTTTGCCAATACGATGCGCATCACGCTCAATGACAATCTGCTGCGGCGGGGCTCGCCGGAAGAAATTGAGGCGGTGATGGGACACGAGATGGGCCACTACGTTCTGCACCATATCTACAAGGACATTCTCTTTTTCTCGATCGTGATCGTGCTCTTGTTCGCGTATTTGTATCGGGGACTCAATTGGGCAATCGAGCGATGGGGGGAGAAATGGCAGATTCGCGGTGTTGGAGATACGGCCGTGCTGCCGCTGGCGGTGCTGTTGTTGCTAATTATAGGTTTCGTTCTCACTCCCATATTCAACACCTGGACTCGCACACAAGAGTATGAAGCCGATATGTATGGACTGAACACGAGCCGCCAGGCGGACGGATTCGCGCAGGCTGCTATTCATCTTGGCGAGTATCGGAAGATGAATCCCGGGACGCTTGAAGAGTGGATCTTCTTCGATCATCCGAGCGGCCGCAATCGCATTTATGCCGCGATGCGTTGGAAAGCCGAGAACTTGAAGTTGTTTACGGGGCAGTAAGCGGGGATGGGACGGTGTGGTCCGCTGGCCTTGCGTTAGTATCAGCCTACACTTTTCGCGGACAAGAGTGTCCGCGCCATACAACATGGCGGATCGCTGCCTGCTCTATTACATAACCGACCGGAGCCAGTTCGGCGGCGATGAACCCGCTCGCCGTCTCGCTCTGTTCGACAAAGTTGCTGAAGCTGCGCGAGTGGGTGTCGATTACATTCAGCTTCGCGAAAAAGATCTGGGCGGGCGCGAATTGGAATCGCTGGCCAGGGAAGTGGTCGCAGTCATTCGCCAGCATTCTTCATCGACGCGGCTCTTGATCAATTCTCGCGTCGACGTTGCGCTGGCCGCTGGCGCTGATGGCGTTCATCTGCGAGCAGACGATGTCGCCCCTCGCGAGGTGGCGGCAATGTTGGGCGTTTCTGCACGGCCGCTACCGACGGCTGGCCATTTTAGCTTTATTATTGCTGCCTCCTGCCACTCGAATGAAGATGCGGCGTGCGCCGCATCTGAGGCTGTCGCTTTCGCGGTCTTCGCGCCGGTGTTCGGAAAAAGCGGCGCGCGCGAGGCTGCGCCCACCGGACTCGCGGCGTTACATGAAGCCTGCCACGCGAAAATCCCGATACTGGCGCTGGGTGGCGTCAGTACGAAAAATGCCAAATCGTGCCTGGATGCAGGAGCGGCTGGCGTCGCCGGCATACGCTTGTTTCAAGAGAATAGAATCGAGGACGTCGTTCGCGCGCTGCGAGCGCCTTGACATCATGGGATCCACCGACCCAATGCAGCCGGAGCCGCTGCTCTGCCGAGCGCAGGAAGAATTCTTTCCCGCCCGGATGCGTATTCCAGGAGGCTGGTTCCTCATGGGCTGCGATAGCGGGCAGGACAACGAGAAGCCCGTTCACCGTGTGTGGATTGACGAATTTCTGCTTGCTGCCTGCCAAGTCACCAATCGCGATTACGAATATTTCCTAGCTGCGACCAAGTCATCGGTGCCGCCGTTCTGGAGCGATCCAGCGTTCAACCATCCGCAGCAGCCCGTCGTCGGAGTGTCGTGGCACGATGCAATCGGCTATTGCGAATGGCTCAGTGCAAGTAGTGGCGGCAAGTTTCGTCTGCCTACGGAGGCAGAGTGGGAACGGGCGGCGCGCGGCGCCAATCACGATGAGAACGCAAGCGCGTTGTTTCCTTGGGGAGACGCGCCACCGCAGTCGCTGCCGGGCTACGCCGATCGTTGTGATGCCTGGTGGAAGACAGGTCCCGAGCCCGTTGGCCTCGCCGAACCGAACGCGTTTGGCCTCTACAACATGTGCGACAACGTGCATGAGTGGTGCAGCGACTGGTACGCTCCCGGTCACTATGCGGTGTCGCCCGAGCGCAATCCGCGCGGACCTGAAACCGGCGAACGGCGGGCTTCCCGCGGCGGCTCGTGGCGGCATCGCATCAAGATTTCGCGTTGCGCGGCTCGATCGAGCATTCCGCCAGAATACAAATACGCTGACTACGGATTTCGCGTCGCGTGCGACAGCACACGGGTGTAAATTGTCAGCGTCCTCGCAAAAGGAGAATTATGTACTCTATTCGTTCCCTCCATGTCTCGTCCTGCGCCAAACTGATGGGCGCCATTTACGGTTGCCTAGCGCTGATGGTATTGCCCCCGCTCGTCCTGGTGAGCGGACTCTCGTTTCTGCTGCACGGATCCAATCCTCAGCCTTATTGGGGCCTCTGGCTGGTGCTTCCCGCGGTTCTCGCTCCCATCGTCTATGGGTTGATCGGGTTTCTTATGGGGGCGCTGAGCGCGTGGGTCTATAACTTCGCTGCCCGCCAGATTGGTGGCATCCAATTAGAGTTGAGGCCGATCGCCCCGAGTCCAGTAGGTGAGCATAATTCGATTTTATGACTGACCTCGCAAACCAATACCTCGAAGAAATGAAGCGTCAGTTCCGCGGGCACAAGCGCATGGGCGAAGCCGCCATGGCTCAGCTCGAAGACAAGGATTTCTTCACCACGTTTGATCCCGAATCGAACTCCGTCGCCACTCTGGTTAAGCACATTGCCGGCAATGCGCGCTCGCGTTTCACTGACTTTCTTACTAGCGACGGCGAGAAGCCGGACCGATTTCGCGACCGGGAATTTGAGGTGCCGCCGACAACTACTCGCGAAGAAGTGATGCTCTGGTGGGAACAGGGTTGGGCACATGTGCTTTCGACCCTGGATTCGCTCCAACCCCCAGACGTGCAGCGCATCGTCACCATCCGCGGAGAGCCGCACACCGTGATGCAAGCGCTGAACCGCGCGCTCGCCCACTACGCGCAGCACATCGGGCAAATCGTCTTTCTCGCCAAACATCTGCGTTCTGCACAATGGCAGACACTAAGCATTCCGAGGGGTAAATCTGAAGACTACAAAACTGCGAGTCCGAAGACGCATGCTCGTGGGACGCCCAAGGCGTAAGTGTGCGTTATGCGAAGCACGTTTTCTAGGAGCTCCGAGAAAATTGAAATCACGTTTCGACGGTGTAAAATAAATAGTTTGCGCTTCTACTTTCCGCGCTCACGAGGAGGCTTCTGATGGCTGGCACCATGCTCGCCGTGGTCAAGCCGGAAGCCGCGCCGGGCGCGGAGATCCGCGAAGTCAAAATTCCGAGCTACGGTCGCAACGACGTTCTCGTGAAAGTCAAGGTTGCCTCCATCTGCGGCACCGACCTCCACATTTTTGAATGGGACCATTGGGCTCAGGGGCGCATTCATCCGCCGCTGATCCCGGGTCACGAATTCTGCGGCGAGGTAGTTGCGTTCGGGGAAGAGGTCACGAGTGTTAAGGAAGGCGATTTTGTATCGGCTGAGATGCACGTGGCTTGCGGCAAGTGCCTGCAGTGCCGCACCGGCGAAGCGCATATTTGTCAGAATGTGAAAATTATCGGCGTCGACAGCGATGGAGCTTTTGCCGAGTATGTGGTTATCCCCGAATCGAATATCTGGAAGCTTGATCCGGCGATTCCGCAGGAGTACGCATCCATTCTTGATCCCCTCGGCAACGCTGTGCACACGGTGCTGGCTGGCGAAATTGCGGCGAAAACCGTAGCTGTCACTGGGTGCGGGCCTATCGGCCTCTTCTCGATCGTAGTGGCCCGAGCTGTAGGGGCAACGACAATTTTCGCAATCGAAGTCAACGAGCACCGGCGCAAGCTCGCGGCCCGAATGAAAGCCGACCACGCGATCGATCCATCCAAACAAGATGTTCGCAGCATCATCGCAGAAAAAACGGGAGGCCTCGGCGTCGATGTGGTCCTTGAGATGGCCGGGCATCCTGATGCCATCCGCACAGCGTTCGACATTGTTCGGCGTGGCGGGCGGATCTCTCTGCTCGGCCTTACGTCGAAGCCTATTCCACTTAATTTTTCCGAAGATATAATTTTCAAAGGCATTACCATTCAGGGGATCAACGGCCGCCGCATGTACCAGACCTGGTATCAGATGACGGCGCTGCTCAAGAGCGGGAGCCTCGATCTTCATCCCGTGATCACGGATCGCATCCCGATGAAAGACTTTTCGAAAGCCATGGCGCGGCTGAAAACGGGCGAAGCCAGCAAGATATTGGTGTATCCGAACGGGACGAAGTAATTTCTCGTGTCTCCGAGAAAGCTTGTATAGAGAGGCGAAGCCGCCGACGCTATTCCTGCCGTAAAATAGGGAAATCTGACAGGTGTACCTACGGAGAGGTGGCCGAGTGGTTGAAGGCGCCAGTCTTGAAAACTGGAGTACGGGAAACCGTACCGGGGGTTCGAATCCCTCCCTCTCCGCCAGCTCCTTTGTTGGCTGCTAGATAAAACATGGTGATACCTCGCGGATACCCTATTTGCGAGGAATCAGCCATGAACCGTCGGTGCAGCGTCACCAAGCGAGTCGAAACCAGCAAGGGAAGGCGCTACTGCCCGGTCGTCCTCGCGCTCGCGGCCAATGGCCGCATCTGGGTCGATGTGGTGCTGGTGAATGGAGCGCCCGAGCGCCACACCGAAGGGGCCTACCACCTGGAATGGCGCGAGGGGCCGAAGCGCGTCTGGCTGTCCGTGGGCAAGGATGCGGAACTGAACGCGGTCAACCGCGGCGCGGCCATCGTGCCTGAGAGCCAGAAGCCATGCGTGTCGAGCTTCGCCCGTTCTGCTACGGCCTTGAGACAGTCCAAGAAATCCAGCTTCGGTCTGCATCCCCCAGTTGAGAACTCGTACCATAGCCGCTCCTCTGCATCGCAAGCTGCGAACAGCTTGCCGAGTTCCACAAATTCAGAGCGACGTTCGCCACGAAATGCCTTGGGGCCGGAGTTGACCTTCGCACCGTGAGCAGTGGCTGGGTCACTCCGACATGGAATCGACCATGCGGTACTTGAAACCCTCACGAAGTCAGCAGACACGGGATAAGCTGAACGAGATTTTCGCTTAGGTGCCTTTGGTCTGGTTGTGAGTGTCATCGGGATTTTTTCGACAACCGTTCTTCTGAGATGGCAGCCCTCCGGCTTTCATTGACTTGCCCGTCCCCCACAGTAAGATTTGCGCGGCCAAACTATCTCGCGACAACAGCCCCAACAGTTCGCAGCGCACGGATCCTCAAAAACGCGAATTATCCACAGGTCGTGGTGCTCACAAAGCATCGACTGGGCATATACTTCGCCACGCGCAGAAGTACGCGCAAAGGAGACTCCCCCGATGAACAAGGTAGTGGAAATTCTGCTGACCGTTGTGGCACTGGCTGGGTTGTACAGCGCAATCTCGACGAGCACCTGGCCGCCTGCCAATTCTGCCGTGCGAGCAAAACAGGCTGTGGTCGTTGCTGGTGATGGCAGCGACCCGATGCCCTTGTGCCGCCCCGGGCCATGCCCGATGTAAGTCTTAGGATGGTGAACTTATAAAATCGAGACCGGACGGGCCGCGCTAAATAGATGTTGCAGAGCGGTTGAGGGATAGGTATGCTTTCGAGCGTTACGTGTACGCAATGCGATGAACTGGTTAATGTACGTGAACTGGCTAGCGGGTCCGCTCTTGCAGATCACCCTTCTGATCTTCATGGTCCGCCGCCAGGTCAGCAGGGTGTTTCCCCGATTTTTTTCCTACGTCCTGTTTCAGACCCTCAAGTCGGCATGTTTGTTTGTCGTGTACAGGTATTTCCCCGAGAACTACTTCTACGCGTACTGGGTCGGAAACGCCCTCAGTGTGATCTTTACGCTCGCGGTGATGGATGAAATATTACGCAGTCTCTTTAGGGAGTATGGAGGCATTCAGATTTTGGGAACCACCATATTCCGATGGTCGTGCGGGCTGCTCTTTCTGCTGGCAATTCTAGGTGCGTGGTCTAGTGGCGAAGCGGGTGGTGGAGACAGGGTCGTAGCGGCGGTACTAGCCTTTGATCGCAGCGTACGCCTGATGCAGCTTGGGCTCTTCCTGCTCCTGATGCTTCTTTGCCGCATTTTCAGAAATTGCTGGCGCCAGCAGGTATTCGGCATAGCGCTGGGATTCGGAGTCTTTGCAAGCGTCGAGCTAATCCTGGTTAGTACTGTGATGTGGTATGGCAACAGTCACGCAGCGATTATCAGTCTACTGAAGAGCACGGCATACAACGCCGTCACTCTGGTCTGGATCGGCTATCTGAAACAGCAGCCGCACCTGGTGTCAGAGGTCGAGGCAGCTACGAACGCGAATACTCTCGGTATGGCATTGTCCACATCAACCGCGCTGTTGGATCCTGACGCAAGCTTTATGTTGAGGGTAGAGCAGGCGGTGGACCGGGTCTTGTCGCGCAGCGATTGGCCTAGACCAGATGCTCAGGGATCTCGGATCGTCAGCCGCAAACCCAATCCTGAAGAGAGCAATTAAACCTAATTCCCGCAGGCGCGCGAAGGATGAAGTCCAAGGCAAAGCAACTATCTACTGCGGCGAACTGGCCTCCGGAGGAAGGCCAGATCATTTCGTTAAGATCCTCCACCGCATCCGAAACGGCTATTCTCAAAGAAGTGCGTTGGGGTTTGGTCTGGCGAGATTTCGTTCTTGAGGACGGACGAGTGATACCAGAGCACAGGATCTCGGGCTGTCCCCAGCCACAGGCGTGGCGCAAAATCAGTGAGGTCACCGACCAGGAGCGAGAGAAGTGTGAGGAGCGGCTCCTCTCGATGGCCAGAGCCGGAATGGATCCTCGCGAACGGGACCAGTCTTTCTGGGCGGAGCTGAACCAGTATCTGGCATACACATACCTGAGGTTCAAGCCGGCAGGGTCCAAACCGCAGGACACGGAGCGATGACGGACCGGGAGCTTGAGTCTTAGGTCGGGTGCATAGAACGAGGTTTGGAACTGTGAATCGATCCGATGATGAACCCGAAGAGCTGCAGGTGTGGAGAGTGCTCTCCGAGGCTGGTCTGGTAGAGATACGACTCGACGAATTTGCAGAAAGAATCAGAGATGTCAAACGTATCGTCACCGGACGCCTTTTTGACTTGCTGAATTTCGATACCGGCGTTAAAGAACGCGAATCTGCGGCCTACTCGCTGGGTACGCTCAAGGAATTAGAGTTGAAGGTGCTGGCGAATGCTCCGAAGCCGCCCGACCCATCGGAGATGTGATCTTGTTCAAGCAGGTAAAACCCCGCAGTCATCCAGGCCATGCTTCTCCAACTAGTGATTCTGCTGCGCTTTTCCACGCTGAAAACACTTCTGTGCTTGCGGGCCGTAAAACTGCTACACGATCAAGGAACAATCCCCCTCCGCGTCCGTCGGTAAGGAGGTCACTATGCTCAGCGATGGTCCGAAGAAGCGACTCGAAAAAACTTGGGAGGAACTCGTCTCAGCAGCTTCAATGGAAACCGCCGCGAAAAGCTCGCAACGATGTTGGAAGAGATTTTTGCTGCGCTCGAAGAGCGCGAACCAACCCTGTCCCCGCCACAGAATCCATCCGGCCTCTGCGAGCGTCCGACAGAGACTTGACGACCCGACGCAGATAATTAAATCCGACACAGGCACAAAGCATTGTTGACGAAAAGGCGTTAGCGCTCAGAACCGGTAACCGGGTGAGTGTAACCGGGATTATCGACAGCCAAGGTCTGGGTGCGAAGGGGCTGAAGCGTACGGCGGCTACGGTTGGTCCGCAATCTCGGGCTGAGCCACGACTAACAGCACGATGCCTACTACCGTGAACATTCGAAACGCCGCCTCCTGACCGTTCCACGATTTCGATTGCCACATTAAAAACCACTCGCCTCCTACGGACAGGAACGCGACTAACCACATGGTTAGGCTGAGCGCCAGCGCGGCGAGGGCAACGCGCTTGGCATGGTTAAACGCAGAGACGGTCCCACGCAACGCCCGCACCATGAGCAAGCCGCCCCACCAACATAGAATCATAGTTAGCGTTTCCCAGGCGATGATCGATACGTAAAATGCGGTGTGCCATAGGGGCGTATTTATGGCGCGCCAGATTTCGTGATTTCCAGGAGAAATCGAGTCCATCATCATCACGTGTCGCTCAAACTGGTAGTTGGAGTTGTAATCGGTGACATTGTTGAAGACCACGAACGAATAAAAAACGGCCACGCCGAACACCAGTGCGGACTTGATTGTGCGCAAGGTCATGGTTTTGTATGTTCGGAAAATGCCAGGAAATGCGCGGTAAGCGCGTTGATCAAGACTCTATCCTCGCTTCGGCGCTCACGTACGAGAACAGTCTACCCCCTAGCGATGTAAAGAGGATGCATATTGATGTAATCAGGCCTGATTGCAAGAACTGACGTAGAATTCAGTCGTGGCCAACATAGCGGAACGAAGGAAAAAAATGCCGATGACCAGACTCGTCTTGGGACGGTTCGCATTCTTATTGGTTTCGCTAGGCGCGAGCGGACAATCCGAGATTTACATAGCCGCAGGTTAGAAGCCAAACTTTCCCCTCCATCTGTGCCCCACGCATTACATAGCACCGTGTTTCTACCCAAGCGAGATGGGGAAGTGTAACCCTACATCGTGGGAATACCCTGCGTTCAAATTGCTCCCGCAGTGCACACTTCAGCCACGACGCTTATGGAGCAATTCCTCCACAGCAAACTGTGAGTCGAAATCCTTGGCTGGCACAATCAGCATAACGTTGGGGCCTCAGGTTCTCATGATCCGGCGACAGGGCTTCGATAGAGCAGCTAGCCGAGGGAGAAAGAGATAGATATGGGGCGGCGTGCGTTAGTACTCGGGGCAGGCGGACACGCTGCGACCGGATGGGAACTCGGGGTCATCACCGGCATGGCGGATGCCGGCGTCGACGGTCGCGATGCCGACGTTATCGTAGGCACGTCAGCCGGAGCGCGGGTTGGTGTCCTAATGGCAGGCGGTCTGACTCTGGAGGATCTGTTCAAGCGGCAGGTCGATCCGCATCTGCAAACCAAGGAGTCTGTGCCACCGCTCGACTTTACGAGGTGGCGCGCCGATTTCATGCGCACCAAGGAAGGTCCCGGCGACACCATTGCCGTCCTCAAGCGCTTCGGTGCACTCGCGCTGCGAACTCCGCTGGATTTGCAGGAGGAGAGACGGAACATGATCGCCGCGGCCCTGCCGTCGCATACTTGGCCCGAGCGCCGCCTGCTGATCGTGGCGGTTGATGTGGAAACCGGCGAACGGCGCGCATTTGATCGCACGAGTGGAGTCGACCTCGTCGACGCTGTAACTGCCAGCGGTGCGGTGCCGGGGATCTGGCCAGCGGTCACACTGCGAGGCCGCCGCTACATGGATGGCGGCGTCTATTCCATCGATAACGCAGATCTAGCGATCGGGTGCGATCGCGTCCTTATCCTGACATTGCCCTCTCGTATACCGCCGCTTTGCGTCGAATCGCTCCACGCCGCGGTCGAGAAGCTGAGGCGCGGCGGCGCGCACGTCGATGTCATCCATCCCGACGAAGCGTCACAAGCTGCGTTTGCCGCGGTAGGCGGGAATCTGCTCGATCCCTCGGTTCGCGAACCTGCGGCCCGCGCCGGACGCGAACAGGGACGCCGTGCCGCCGCCGAGTTGATAAACAGATACCCTCAACACTGATGCCAATGCTGCCGTCAAATTTAAAGGCAGCATCTTCGAGATCGTCTACCGTCGTCTCGTTCCGCGTCTCGGCCACAACAAAACCATCGGGGCAATTGCGCATCGCACAGGTCAGCTGATCTGGCTGATCCTGAATAAAGGCGTTCGCTATGAGGAACGGGGCCCGGCGGGCTGTGAACAGTCCAAGCGAGTTCGTACTTCCCGAATGATCCGGATAGGCAAGCTTAGCTGCCGCGTCGACCTTCAAGCGGATCCGGCATGAGCAGCGCGACTTTCGACCCTTTTTACAACAGCCACGGTTTCGGCGTGTCAAACTTCGGGTCAGCGTGCTGTGTAGGTGAGTAGTGCACCGCGATGGCGGGACAGAGTGTGTGATTGGTGGGTCGCGGTGGCGGAATTATTATCCGAAAGTGCGGGCGGCGGCGGAAGGGCCGGAAATCGAAATCGGCCGCTCGATGAGCGCCGGGCGCCGACCTGACAATCTACCGAAGCCCCGCTTCCGCATACGGCAGTTTCATCGCTGCTTGCAGCTGGCGGAATGCTGCCTCGCCGCGAAGGCTCTTGAACGCCGGATCGAGCCCCATTCTGGGCATATCCTGCGAGTGCTGATCGTAAGCGAGTTTCAGGTACTTCAGCCCATCGGCTTTGTCCCCGACTTGCGCTGAGATTTCCGCCAAAGCATAAGCATCCAGCTTTCCTTCATCGAAAAGCTTTTGCTGTTCGCGCCGCTGCGCCTCGAACATGCCCCGCGCCCCACCCGCCGCGAATCCTTTTTCCGAGGCGTCGGCAATCTGCAATGCCGATGCGTCATCGGTCAGCACCGCCTCCTGTCGCTGCTCCGCCAGATATCCGCGATAGTCCCCGTTTTGCAAATCGAGCCGCTTCAGATACCGGTGCGGCGAAACAAAGCTGGGGTCGGCCTTTTCCATTTGCTGCAGCAGGTCGGCGCTTTCCTTGCGTTGTCCGAGCTCATCCAGGATCACCGCTTTGTCGGCCAAGATGGCGCGGGAACTGGGGTCCAGTGCCTGTGCCCGGTCGATTTCCACGAGCGCCTGCCGGAAGCGGCCGAGTTCCTGCAGCGTCGTGGCGTACCAATGGTGCGCGATGGCATTGTTCGGGTCGAGTTCAATGGCGCGGCGGAATTCGCGGTCCGATGTGTCCGCATCCCAGAATCCCCAGAATGCCGCGAAAGCCAGTGAAGCCCGGGCCTGCGACGATTTCGGGTCGAGTTCCACCGCTTTGGACGCTGCCGCACGCGCGCGTGGAAATGCGTCGCTGGCCGGCATCGCCGTATATTCGCGCAGCAGGTTATAGCAATCGGCCAGGCCCACGTACGCATCGGCATATCCGGGATCATGCACAATCGCCTGGGTAAAGTAATCCACCGCTTTATGCAGATCGTCGGGCGTGCGCTTGTTCCAGTAGTAGCGGCCCTGCAGATAAAGATCCTTGGCTTCCTGATTCGCTGGATGCAACCCAGCATTCGCAGCCGAGTGCGGCGAATTGCCCAGGGCCTTGATCCCGTGAAACCGGAACAGCACGGTCCCCGCCACCAACAGTAGCGCCAGAACCACCGCGGCATATTCCAACTTTCGCGACGAAAACGAAAACGCTGGCGGCGAAATCAGACTATCGGGGACGGCCACCGAACTTACTGCCGGCTCTAACTCCGGCTCACGCGCATCGGACGCAAGCAGCATGACTGTGCTCGAGGTCGGGACTCCAGATGTCGGAGCGATCCACCGGTACCCGCGGCGCTCGATGGTTTCTATAAAGACGGGATTCTCCGCGGGGTCGCCCAGCGCATCGCGCAATCGCTTGATGGCGCTACTGATGGCACGGTCAAAATCGACAAAAACATCCTGCGGCCAAAGCGCCTGCCGGAATTCTTCGCGCGTCACAACTTCATTCGGCCGGCTGAGCAGGACGCCGAGCGCGCGAAAGGGAAGGTCCTGAATCTTTACCCTGGTTCCTTTCTTTCGCAGATCCCCCGCGCGCAAGTCCGCCTCAAATACACCGAAGCGCACAACGGTCTGGGGCTCGCTGGACACAGTCATAGGAGTCGACGCTCCCAGGGGAGGACAGCTTCCAAAGTCTACCATCCCGGAAAGCCTGGTTGGACTAGCACTTTCGGGGTACTCCGATGCAGACAATAACTCTTCGTAACCCATTGTGGGTAAACCCAATATCTCGTCGCTTCGACATGGCCGAGCGGTCGCTTTACCCCAACCCTGATTCAGGTGATAGTCGGCGTGCATTCGCGGTCGTCTCAGCCAGTTGGCGAGTGGGCCGCCCGGAAACCAGAACCCAACCGGCGTCCTTAATATTGCCAATATTGCCGACGAATTCTTACGTATTTCCAGGAGAAACTTCCATGAATTACATCCGCCGCCAAACCATCCGCCGCCAAAACAGGACTTCCAGCCGCGCCAGATTCGCGCTCACCCTGATCGCCGTTATCGTCGGCATTGCTGCCTCGGCCATCCCGAGCCTTGCCCAGATTCCCTCGCCAACACTTGCTTACACATTTCAGGGCGGCACCACCGACGTCTGGAATCCTTGGGGTCCCATGGCTCAAGGCCGGGACGGCAACCTCTACGGCACCGGTCAAAGCCGTGGTGCTAACGGCACGGGAGGCGTATTCAAGATCACTCCTGCCAATGTTGAGACCTTGGTGGCCAGCTTCCCCGGCACCTGGGTCAATTGCGGCTATAGTGGGCTCACGCTGGCCATGGACGGGAACTTTTACGGCACCTGCCAACTCAGCGGAGCCAATAACGCTGGCTTCATCTACCGCGTAACCCCCGCCGGAGTTCTGACCGACATCTACGACTTCCTTAACAGGACGACTGATGCCTGTTGCCCCTTGGGCGCGCTGGTTCTGGGCGCAAGCGGCGATCTTTATGGGACGACAGGGGACTTGAGCTCCAGCAGCCCACAAGTTGCGTTTCGCATCTCGACCGCCGGCGTTTACAAGACGCTCTACACCTTCGCCGACGGAAACTCCCTTCCGTCGGTTCTGACCGCGGGCGGCGATGGAAACTTCTATGGCACCGAAGCTGATGCCGACGGGTACGGCAACGTAGGCGGAGTCTTCCACATCGCCGCGGCCGGAACATTCAAACTGCTCTACGGCTTTGACAACACGGTGAACGTGTCTGGCCCGAGCACAGGCGTGGTCCGGGACTCGAATGGAAAACTTTACGGAACGACGGCCTTTCCTTCCGGTACGGGCAACGGAGCGCTCTATGACGTGACCACCGGCGGTAAGCTCACCGACATATACAACTTTCCTGCCACGCTCAACTTCGACGAGGCGGCCAACAACATGATGCAGGCCAGCAATGGGAACCTCTATGGCGCGAGCTACAACGGAGGAACCGGCGCCAGTGGCGGCCTTTATGAACTCACCTCCGCCAACGCCTTCTCGTCGTATTCCTTCGCCACTGACAGCAACATGGGCAGCGGCCCTAGGGCCCCGCTGATGCAGAACACCAACGGTATCATTTATGGAAGCAACAGCTCGGGCAATGCTGTGACGGGGGGTGCCTTGTTCGAACTGAACATCGGCGCGGCTCCGTTCATCTCGCTGGTGACGCCGGTTCACTCGGGCGAGGAAGGTGCGCAGGTTCAGATTCTGGGCCAGGGTTTCAGCAGTTCGTCAGTGGTGAAATTCGGCGGCATAGAGGCCACGACAACAACCCTCACCGGCAGCACCTTCATCCTGGCCACGGTTCCTACCGGCGCGCTCACTGGCGATGTGACCGTGACCACCGGGTCCACCGTTCTATCGACCGTGTCCAGCTATAGCATCACGCCGACTCTCAAGAGCTTCGAGCCGCCGAGCGGACCGGTTGGAACTGAAGTGACGATTACCGGCACAGGCCTGACGCAAGCCACCAAGGTGACTTTCGACAACGTGTCCGCGACATTCACCGTGAACTCCGACTCGCAGATCACCGCGACCGTTCCCACCGCAGCCGCCACCGGCAAGATCAAGGTGACGACCAAAGGCGGCAGCGCCACCAGTTCGAAAAGCTTCACGGTCAACTAACTCAACGAAATCGGGACGTCATAGCCCGGCAAAAAGAGATGGCATGCCTTCCTGGCCCCCAAGCCGCTCGTGCGCGGCTGGCGAATCGGTGACGGCTCGCCTTACTCACTTCACCGCAGGTCGACTCCTGACTGGCGGCGACGGCTCGCGGGTCCAACCCGACGGACCGCAGCCACCTTGATCCGTCGGCATCGGATAAAAAACGTCGCCAGCGAGGTATTCAGGTCCTTGTTCGGAGCCTACGCAATAGTCAATTGGCGATAAATCGCGTCTCTGACATTTGCTCTTCCAACCAAGGCTCGCTCGTAATCTGTTTTCAGGCCAGGACAATCAGTCCGACCCATGCATCTCTTCGGTCATACGTTCGATCATGATTACTACTTCGAACTCCGCGTGAAGGGGAGCGGGATACCCAATCAATTTCTCGATGTTTTACTTCACACCGTCGCGATTTCCGGGCTTTCCCGCGCACGAACCGAACTTTCTCAACTGCTCGTAGTCCCATTCCTTCCGCATCATCCAAATAGAGGCGAACCGCCAGCTTTCGCGCCATCGCGACTTTGGCGATTTCGCGCCCTCGTCGCAGCGCCCTGTGACAGTACTTACTCCGCCATTCGGGGAGACTCCGCACCGTCACGTGCGCCGCCTCTACTAAGAGGAAACGCAACAGCGAGTTGCCTTGTTTCGTGATGTGTCCCAGTCGTCGCCGCTGTCCGCTCGAATCTAGCAACCGCACCAGTCCCAGATAACACGCGATCTGCTTGCCACACTGGAACCGCTCCGCTCGCCCGATGATCAGCACGAACGCCAACGCCGTTAGCGCTCCTACTCCCGGATGCGTCTGCCAACGCTGCGCATCTGGACACCTCTTTATTTCCTGCTCGATGGCCGCGGTTAACTCGGCTATCGTCGGAGTCAGTCGATCCAGTAACTCCAACAGATCGCGCCGTCGCCGGCTCGCCCACGGCGCGAACCGGAACGTCTCCAGTTGTTCTCGTACTGCGTCTCGCCACAATCGCTTCTTGCAAGGCAGTCCTTCGTTGAGCGCTCCCGCCTGCAACTGGTTCATGACCCGCGTTCGAGCCTGCACCATGCGATACCGGCCACTCCGTCGAAATGCTCAGGTAGTTTAACTGACCTCGCTCAGGACTCTATCCCCCCGAGGCAACGGTAAGCGTTACTCCGGTAGACGTGTAAGTGATCTCAAAATGTTCGCTGCCATCGATGGTTAATCCGTTCACGGTCGCGAACTGTCCTGTCAGCGCGCCGGCGGTGAGTATCGTGAATGTGTCGCCGATTGCCGGGGTAAAGCTCTTTTTCCGTTGGATGGTCAGGGTGCCACCCAGGCTGACCCCGTTTGAAACCGCCATCTGGCTGTACTGCGAGCCGACGGTGGTCCCATTGACGGGAATGTTGAGGGCGCCGCCTGCGTCCTGGGTGTAGCTTCCAGTAATGGTGAGTACACCGGGTTTTGTGGTCGAGTCTCCAACAGTAATCGTGCCAGAAGAGGTAACAGCTGCCGCAAGTGTTCCCTTGCCGAGTAGAGTACCAGCTTGAGCAATCAGCCCGGAGGGCGCGGTGAGCGTACCATCCACCGTCGTCGTTCCTGCGGTTTGTGTGTAACTGCCGCCCACTTTGAAGCCGCTCTTCAACACCACGGTCATTGTGCCCGCGTTGGAAAAACTCGTTGTCGTTGCGAGGACCTGTCCACTCTGCAGTGACAGCACTCCGGTCGTGGCGTTCGCCGTGAGACCGGCCAGTGCGTTGGTGCCGCTGGAAATGTTGTAAATCTTCGCAGGTGCGCCCGTCAGTGTAATCGTAGCGGCATTGGTCGTGATGGGGCCACCAAGCTCCAATGTTCCGGTTACGTTGTAAATGCCGCTGGTGAGCGTGCCTGCGGAGAGATTATTGAATGGATTGCTAACGCTGCTGTTGATGATCAACGTGCAATTTTTATTAGCGGTCAGCTTGCCATTATTGGTGAAGCCGACGGAGTTAGGCGAAATTGTGAGCGGAGCCTTTTTGTTGTTGGCCAGTATTGTTCCGTCGTTGGTGATCGGCATCGGATTGGAATCCCCAATGAAACCGCCTCCTTCAATCGTGCTCTGATTGGTGAAAGAAATACCGGAACCATAAATGCAGTTACTGCCTCCCAGTGTGAGTTTTCCTGTTCCAGTCAGGGTGGTGGGCTGGGCGGCATATATGCAGCCATTTCCAGTCATCGCGATGGTGCCAGTGTTATTGATCGTGCCTTGCATGGTAAGACCATCTTCCGAGGCGGTCGTGATCATTCCCGAGTTGGTGGGCACGTGGACAGTTCCATCCAGTGTGCCGTTTTCGCTTTGGATGACGCCGTTTCCGCTGGTCGTCAGAGTGCCTCCACTCACGGTTCCTTCAAACAGCACGGTGGATCCGGCCAGAGCTTCGATGGTGCCGCCGGCATTGTTGACGGTTTGACCGGTGTAAAGAACGAGCGATCCGCCGCCGCTGGCTTCGAGTGTGCCGGTGTTTGTGGTGGCCGTGTCCAGATAGAGCGGACCGGCGGTGCTGTCGGCCTCGATGGTCGATTGATTGGTCAGTGGCAGATCGTAGAAGGTCCCGGCGCCGTGAATCAGTTGCTGGTTGGTGAGACTGCCTCCGGGGATGCCCACGCTTGTGAGGTTCTGTTCGAGTTGGCCGTTGCTGCTGAGGATCAGGGAACCTGAGCCGGTCAAGGTCACGTTCCCACTCATAAAGAGTGTTCCGGATTGCTGGACTTCAATGGTGCCGGTGTTGGTCACCGTGCCCTGAAGGAGCGCCGCATTATCCGAAACCTGCACCGTGCCGCTGTTCGCGAGGCCATTCAATATGCTGTCACCGGTGGCTTGAATTACTCCGCTCCCGCTCGTGGTCAGCTTTCCTCCGTTAATGTTGCCATCGAGAATGACCGTGCCGCCGCTAAGCGCCTCGATGGTGCCCCCGGAGTTGGTAACAGGTGCAACCAGCCACAGCGTGGCTCCGTTGCTTGCCTCCATGAGACTGGTGTTAGTGATGCCAGCGCTATCGGTTTGAACCGTGAGCGTGCCGCCGGTCGCATCGATCGTGCTCTGGTTCACAATAGAAAGGCCATCCGCGAGAGAGCCCTGCCCCTGGATGATTTGCTGGCTGATCAGGATCGGCGAAGACCCAGAGGTTCCATGGAAGGAAGCGGTCGCAGTCGTCAGGGTCACCGTGCCACTTCCGCTCAGGGTTACGGTTGTTCCCTGGCCTTCGAGGCCAAGGCCGTTGCCATTGCCCACCATGATTGAGCCGTTGTTGATCAGGGTTGTGCCGAACATATACACATAACCGGGTGCGACCGTGACGGATGCTCCGGACCCGACGCTGAAGTTGTCGCAGACTCCACCCGTGTCGGCGGTCACCGTCGAACTGCCGGGGATCACGCAGTCATTGCTCGATCCCGGGAGTTGGTCGAGCGACCAGTTTCCCATCACGCTCCACAGGCCCGATCCTGCGATAAAAGTGTCGGTCTGTGCGAGCGCGGGTACGCTGCTCGAGCCGAGGAAAATCAGAGAGAAGAGCACGAAAAGAAATAACCAGCGCAGTAACTTCGTTCGAACCTTGCGTGATGACGGATTCATAGATCTCCTTCTTATCTCGGTTGTTATTCAAGCGAAGACCGCAGACGGGCGATCTGAGGCTCCGGATCTAGCTATCTACCTATCCACTAATCCGAAAAAAACGGTCGAAGTGGCTCATGCAGGCAGTTATTTCTTTCTATGGAGTCTCCGCGGCTTTTGCCGATGAAGACGAGATTGTGACTAACTCTCCTGAATCCATTGACTTTCGGGAAAACGCAGGATATTTTCTAGAGCCAATACGGGGCGGCCCGCGGCGCTTTGGGGTGTTCCTTGTCCTCCGATTCATCCAACCAAGTCACGGTTTTGCTGGCGCGCTGGAACCAGGGAGAAGCCGCGGCGCGTGAGGCTTTAGTCCCGCTAGTCTATGAAGAGTTACGGCGCGTCGCCCGAAAGTGCCTTGCCGCGCAGCATCATGATCACACTCTGCAAAGCACCGCGCTTGTACATGAGGCTTATCTCCGGCTGGTCGGGCGCGACTCGGTGCACTGGCAAAGCCGAGTTCACTTTTTTGCCGTCGCCGCGCGCCTGATGCGCGGGATTCTCGTCGATCACGCGCGCAAGCGCAGCGCCGCGAAGCGTGGCGGCGGTGCCGTTACCCTGGTGCTCGACGAGGAGGTCACGCTGCCTAAGAAGAATGAGTTGAACCTGGTAGCGCTGGACCATGCCTTGACCTGCCTGGCCGGCCTCGATTCGCGGCAGAGCCAGATAGTCGAGCTACGATTCTTTGGGGGACTCTCTATCGAAGATGTCGCGCATGTGCTCGGAATCTCGCCAGCCACCGTGAAACGAGAATGGGCGACAGCGCGACTTTGGCTGCACAATGCCATGGGCGAGAGTGCCGCGATATGACTCCCGAACGTTGGCAAGAGATTAAGGTGGTACTCGACGGGGCCCTGGAAATCGAGCGTAACGATCGCGCCGCGTTTCTCGACCGCGCCTGTGCTCACGATGCTTCGCTTCGCCACGAGGTAGAGGTGCTTTTGGCCGCCGATGAACAAATCGGAACGGCATTCCTGAATGGACCCGGGAATTTCGAGCTGACCACGGTCGAGAGTCCAATCGGAAATGCCACCAAGCCAACCGATCTCTGGATCGGTCGTCGCATCGGGCCCTACAAGATTGTCGAGCGTATCGGCGTCGGCGGCTTCGGCGAAGTGTATCGCGCGTTTCGCGCCGACGATCAGTACCGCAAGGAAGTGGCCCTTAAGGTGGTGCGCGGCGGCCAGGATTCGGGATTCGTTTTCAGTCGTTTCAAGAACGAGCGGCAGATTCTAGCCAACCTCGATCATCCTAATATCGCGCGCTTGCATGACGGCGGCACCGCCGAGGACGGCGTTCCCTACTTTGTGATGGAGTTGATCGACGGCCAACCGCTCGATCAATACTGCAATCGCCGCCAACTATCCGTTACCGAGCGACTGAGCCTGTTCTTGCAGGTCTGTTCGGCGGTGCAGTACGCCCACCAGCGGCTGATCATCCATCGCGACATCAAGCCCAGCAACATTCTTGTTACTTCAGATGGAACGCCGAAGCTGCTCGATTTCGGCATCGCGAAGCTTCTCGACCCGGAAATATCAACCGAAGGGCCGGAGCCGACCCTCACCGTATTTCGCGCGCTCACTCCTGGATACGCCAGCCCCGAACAAGTCAAAGGCGACCCCATTACTACTGCCAGCGATGTCTATTCATTGGGCGTGGTGTTGTACGAATTGCTGACCGGGGAACATCCTTATCGCCAACTGGGTACCACGCCGCAGCAAATCGCGCTCGCAGTTTGCGAGGTCGAACCGGAGAAACCAAGCACCGTTGTGCGTCGGATGGAAACGAATCGCGACTCCCGGGGATCTTCTTCCGTGCCAGAGAGTTTCGGCAGTTCGGCAGAGAAGTTGCGAAAACGTCTCCGAGGCGATCTCGACAACATCGTGCTGATGGCGCTGCGCAAGGAACCGCAGCGGCGTTATGCGTCGGCTGAGCAGTTTGCCGAAGACATACGGCGCCATCTCGGGAGTCTGCCGGTTGTCGCCCGTACCGACACTTTCGGGTATCGCACGTCGAAGTTCATTACTCGCCACAAAGCCGGAGTCACCGCGACCATTATCGTCGCCGGCACAGTGCTCGCTGGGCTGGCTGTCACGCTACACGAAGGTCGCATCGCCCGGGCGCAACAAATTCGCGCGGAGCGGCGTTTCGACGATGTCCGCAGGCTGGCGAATTCGCTGATCTTCGAGATCCACGATTCCATCGAAACCATGCCGGGTGCAACTCCGACTCGCAAATTGCTGCTAGAGCGAGCGCTAGAGTATCTGGACAGCCTGGCCAAAGAATCGAGCGGAGATGTTTCGCTACAACGCGAACTTGCAGCCGCTTACTTACGGATCGGTTTGCTGCAAGGAAGTACGCTCGACGCGAGTCTGGGGCAACCCCATGACGCGTTGGCGAGTGTTAAGAAGGCAGTCGCCATCCGCGAGGCGGTGGTCACCGCTGAACCCAATAACGCGAGCGACCAGTTGGACTTGGCCATTGCCCATCACACCTTGGCGAGAATGTTGGACAGCGCTGGTCAACCCGGCGCGCGCGAACAGGCAGACCAAGCTCTGGTAATCACCGAGCGGCTCGTGAAGGCGGGTAATACCAGTTTGGAGCTGCTGAGGGAGAGGTCTATCGAATATGAGTTGCTTTCCGATCTTCAAAATGGAGCTGCCGAGCAAGCCAGTGCTCTGGATTCGATCAAGAAGTCACTGGCCATAAACCAAGAGCTCTTGCAGATCAATCCCCAAGACAGAAGGCTGCAGCGAGGAGTCGCTATCGGCAATGTAAAAGTGGCAAACGCGCTGGTAGAGATGGGATCGAGAGCCGAAGCGCTGCAGCTCTTCCAATCGGGTCTGGATCTTTTTACATCCCTGGTTAAGGATCAAACCGATGCTCGCTCCCGGCGTGAACTGGCGGTTGCGACCGCTTTCCAGGCGAATGCCCTGAGGATGAACGGAGACGCGACCGGGGCTCTGGCAGCGCATGAGCGTGCTCTCGCCATCATCGAACCCATGGCCGGCGCGGATCCGCAGAATGCAACCCTACAGCTCGATCATGCAGGGGCGTATTCGAGCATTGGGACAGATCTGGCGATGATTGGCAGATACGCCGATGGACAGGCCGCGCAGAGACGGGCGATCCAGATTTACGAGGAAGTTCTTGCCCGCAATCACTCGGACCAGGCAGCGCCGCACTACATAGGGACCGACGAAATTTGCCTGGGTGAAGCCCTGGCCAAAACCGGGAAAACACAGGAAGCATTGGAAACCTATCGGAAGGGTATAGCGAGACTTGACTCCCAGGGCGATGACGACCCTGATATACGGTCCGAAGCAGCCACCGGATATGTCAGACTGGGCCGAGTCCTTGCGAAACTTGGGCGCACGCAAGAAGCGGCCGATGAATACCGCAAAGCCTTGGCGATCGCCGAGCCGTTGGCAGGGGCGAAGCCGCCAAACCTGCGAGCCTTGTACGCAGTCGCCGACGCCGACTTCGGGATGGGGGAACTATCAACAATGGCCGCCGCCAATTTATCTGCAACTTCGGTCGGACGCAGACAACGCTGGGCCGAGGGCCATGATTGGTACAGCAAAAGCGCTGCGGCATGGGGCAAGATCCCCAATCCCGGAGCTGTGACGCCAAGCGGGTTGCCATGCGGTAGCCTGGCCGAAGTGATTCGTGCCATTGCCCGATGCAACGCCGTTCTGGCCAAGCTGGGATCCTCACCAACGTCCGCGTCCAACGCAGATAGTCCTGGTTTGCCCGCCAACCGAAAGTGATCCACAAACGGGCGTGAGGTGATCTTAATGGTAAGGATCCTGGGGTTGCTTTTGTGTTAATAATTGCGGCCGAGATCAGAAAGCGTGCTAACGGCTGGGGCTAACCTCGAGCAGAAGATGATCCTTGAACTGCGTCGGCAGTTTCGCCACACCATCGGCCGCCGCGTCCACTATGCCAAGGTCTTTGCTTTCGCTGTAATCGCTTACGAGATATTTCCCCGGCTTTAATCCGCGCAGTTCGACTTCGCCTTTCCAGTCGGCCGAACTGAAGAATGCGTAATACATTTTGCCGTCTTTTGCGATGGCATAGCCTTCGGGCACGTCGTAGCCGGTTACGTAAAGATCCTTGAACTCGCCTTTCGAAAGCATTTTCTCGTTATACAGACCAATCCACTTTTTCCAACGCTGTTCTTTTGCGGCGGTCAGATTGACGTCTTTGAATTTCGGGCCGGGATCGGGCCACACGAATTTCGTTCCGACCACTCCTCCAGCGCCAATTGTGGATGCGAAATCGTCACCGTGTTCTATGTAGTCATTGCCGACTTTGGTCATGGCGGAGAGTTCGACGTGATCGCCGTAGACGGCTGACTCGGGGCCGAGCAGTGCTTTATACATCTTGATGCGTCGGCGGACTTGTCCCGCTCCTACCGGATCGGCGGTGACTGCCTGGTCCATGAATGGCAGCCAGGCTAGCGACGGCGGCGTGCCGCAGGGACAGCTTTGGGTGACGCTCTGTGGTTTCAACGCGCGAGTTGTCTGAAAAATTTCCTTGTAGATGTCACCCATCGCATTCACCGAATCTTGTGGGGACTTGTGATGGTGCGCCGGATTATAGCACTCGGGAACGCTATAAATGTTATCGAGCTTGCTGCCGTCGAATCCCCAGTCGCGAATAAATTTCTCCGTCAATTGCTTGTGATAGGCGCGGACCTCCGGCACGGCCGGACAGAGCACTGCCAGGCCGCGAGTCATTTTCGCGTGTTTGCCATTCTTGTCGAGGACGAGCCACTCTGGATGCTCCTGCGCGATTTTCGAGACCTCGTACTTGTGCGACTCGTATCGGCCTTGGCCATCCTCGACCGCGAGCGGCAGCCACCATATTTGTGCGAGCATGCCTTCTTTGTGAAAGTCATCCACCATCTTCTTGATGGAATCGGCGGGAAAAGTATCTGGGCGTGGATTCCAGTCGCCGTAGACGTCAAACCATCGATCGTCGAGCGTCACCCACTTGATGCCCATCTCTTTCAATTTCGGAATCGTGCCCAGCATTTGCGCCGGAGTTACATTTTCCTGATATCCCCAGCCGCACCAGCTCACGTTGTAGGCTTCGCTGGATGGCTTCGGAAGTTCCCACCCTTCTTTTTGCAGCACGCTCGACCAGATTCGCAGCGGTTCATAAAAATCGCCTGCATAAACGGAAACGAAACTGCGCGGAGTGGAGTAGGTCTCGCCGGGTTTCAGAGTGACGTTGGCGGCGTAGTCTACTTCAGCGTTTACGCGTCCGTCGGCTGCGACTTTTGCCGGGATGGCTGCGGGAATTGGAATCGTCTCCACGTGTCCGACGGCCTCGCCCACCTGGCGCGTCCAGAAGGCGACCACTGGGATGCCGCCCCCATAGCCGCCTTTGACCATTTCTCCCATGATGTTGGGTTGGGAAAAAGCCGGCGTCAGCTTCACTACGTCATCCTTTCCCCAGTCGTAGCTCGCGCCGTGGAATGACCACATCTCCCACGCATGCGCCTTTGTCTCGATCGATCGCGCGTTCAAGCGACGCCGCTGATTCACGCTCTTGTCGACGGTAATCTCGGTCGCGCCGGCGTTTTTGTATTCCACGGAGCTCAGCAGAATGTTCGGAAAATTGTCGTAGACCTCGAACGCGAGCACAGCTTCTAATCCTGTTCCCGACGGACCCAGCGGACGCGCCGGAATTTCCACTCGTTGGCCGACTCCCATTTTTCCGATCGCTTCGTGGATCTGCGTCCGCTGAAAATCGAGCGTGAAGTGCACATCCTTGCCTGCGACTCGCACAAAATTGCTGTCCGAAGGAGCGCCGACGTTTGGTTCATCCAAGGAGAGTTTCTTGCCGTCTTTCAACAAAGCGGCCTGCACATAGCCATCCGGCGCCACCTCGAACAGGGCAGCGCTGGTTGTCAGCGTCAGCGGTCCGCCTCCCTTGACGTCGACGCTAATCGTCGAAGGCTCTGTGGGTTGCGGCTTTGCGGTCGCGGCCGGCGGCGGTGATTTCTGCAGTTTAGAGCAAGCAGTTAGCAGGAATATAAGAACGAGCATGGTGCAAGGCGCCGCAATTATGGTTTTTCGGATGATCATAGGAAGCCTCCTGTTCGGCAGATCCGAGCCGGGTGCATAGATTCGCCAAAATATCTTGATTGACAAAAGCTACAAAACGAAAGTAAAAGTAATGGTTCGTAATATTACAACGAAAGCGCAATTGCGGCACCTGATTTCATGTGGATCGATTCACGGGGTCGCGGAACGCCGCTTTTAGCCTACAGGAGGCTAGCCATGCCTATCCATTTCGTCCGTCGGCAAGCTCTCTCGGTCCTGTTCTCTTCTCTTTTGCCGCTCATCGTGCTCGCTACGCCGTTATGGGCGCAGAAAGATGCGGGCGCCATCGTAGGGCTGGTGCGCGATCCGAGCGGAGCTCTGGTCACAGACGCTAAGGTCACGGTAACTGATGTTGACCGGGGCGTTCAATTGATGCTCTCTACTAATAAGGACGGAGAGTACGTCGCCAGCCCGCTGAAGATCGGCCGTTACAGTGTCACTGTCGAAAAGAAGGGATTCAGAAAGGCGGTTGCTGGTCCGGTGCAAGTCAGCATTCAGGATCGCATCAGTGTCGATGTGACCCTTCAAGCGGGCATGGCAACAGAGACGGTCATGGTCACTGGCGAGCGTCCGCAACTCGAAACGGAAACCTCGGACCTCGGCCAGGTGGTGGACAGTCAGCGCATCAACGCGCTTCCATTGAACGGCCGCAACTATGCGCAACTGGCTTTGCTGGGCGTTGGCGTGGCTACCGCCGAACCCGGATCGCGCGTCGAAACAACGTATGGCTTCAGCGCCAACGGCGCCCGCTCTCTGCAAAATAATTTCCTGCTCGACGGCATCGACAACAACGCAAATCTTGGCGACGTCTTGAACGGCGCCGCCTATGTGGTGCAGCCCGCAGTGGACGCCATCGCCGAGTTCAAGGTCGAAACCAACTCCTACAGCGCTGAATTCGGACGTGGCAACGGGGCAATCATGAACGCCGTGATTAAGTCGGGCACCAACCAGATCCATGGCGATTTGTGGGAGTTTCTACGCAACGAAAAGTTTGACGCTACCAACCCGTTCGACCAATTCGGCCAGCAGCCTTACAAGCAGAACCAGTTCGGATTTACGCTGGGCGGCCCGGTGGTCAAGAACAAGATGTTCTATTTCGGAGACTACGAAGGCCTTCGAATTCGCGAGGGACTGCCGCAATTGTCCACGGTTCCTACGCAAGCCGAGATTGGCGGAGATTTCTCCGCGTTTCTTACTACGACTCCAGCGCTCGCCGTCGATATGAATGGCAACCCTACGAATCAGGTCGCGCTCGACTGCAACGGCAACCCAACTTATCAGGGAGAGATTTTCAATTCGCGCCTGGCGCAGAATACTTATGCTGGCAATCCCAACGGGTTCTGCGGCGTTCCGATCGGCGGCTATAACTCCAGCGGGACGCCGACCAACGTTCTGCCTGCCGGCATCGCGTGCCCGCCGGGTACGACTTGCATCAATCCGCAATTGGCTTCGAATCTGGCCGCGCTATTTCCCGTCGCCAACACCACGGAGGGAGGCGGCAACGATTTTCTGAGCGATCCGAAGCGCAACGAAACCGAGAACAAGTTCGACATTCGCTACGACTACTCTATCAGCGGCAAAGATAATTTTTTCGCGCGCTTCAGTTACGGCAACGACAGTAATTTTCTGCCCTCCCCCTTTAACAACGTTCTCGACGGCGGCAGCTTTCAGGATGGCTACAGCAACAACACCGCCGAGGGTCTGGCGGCCAGTGAGCTACACACGTTTCGCAACAACCTATTCAACGAATTTCGCTTCGGCTTCAATCACCTCCAATCCCATCGCTATAACCTGAACTACAACGTCAACGTCTCCCAGCAGCTCAACTTCCCTGGCGTGCCGTATGGCGCGAATCTCGGCGGCCTGCCTTCGATCAGCTTCAGCGATGGCACGACGGCTATCGGCAGCTCGGAATACTTGCCCGCCCTCGAACACCAGCATAGCTACGTTTTTACCGACAATCTGAGCTGGGTTAAGGGGCGCCATGCCGTGAAGTTCGGCACCGAACTTCGCTTCGAACAGTTCACCATCCTCGAACCGGCCGCCGCCCGTGGCTCCATGTCATTCGGCAGCGACTTCACCGACAATCCCGCATCGCCCGGTTCGGGCGGAGAGTCCATCGCCACTTTTCTGCTTGGTATTCCTGATAGCGGAGAGATTACTGGCCTTAACAACATCATCTACAACCGCCAGATTTATGCGGTCTATGGACTCGACGACTTCAAGGTAACTCCCCGGCTCACGCTGAATCTGGGCTTGCGCTACGAACTCTTCACTACGATCAAAGAAGCAAATGACAATGAGGCGACGTTTGATTTCAACTCGCTCTCGCTGATCGTTCCTAGCGGCCAAAACGCGCAATTGACGCCTACGCTCGCCTCCGAACTCGCCATTCAACGCAATGGCACCCGCGGACTAATCGACCCTGATCTCAACAATTTCGCGCCCCGCGTTGGATTGGCCTATCAGTTGACTGACAAACTCGTGCTGCGCAGCGGTTACGGTGTCTTCTACGGCGGACAGGAAAACGGGCCGTTCTCTAACCCGAGCCCAGGGTTCAATCCTCCGTTTTTCGGTTCGGAGGTTTTCGCTACGCCCTGCTCTGCCGCTTCTGCCAATCCTAATTTTCTCGATTGCTCGATCTCGGCCGCGAATAACTCGAACCTGCCGCTCAACGTCCTGGCCAATGGTTTCCCGACCAACTCGTCGGGGCAACCGAGCAGTTTGACCGACCCGAACACGCCGAGCCTTTACTCTCTCGACCCGCGCCTGGTCACGCCTTATATGCAGCAGTGGCACGTCGGTCTGGAATACCAATTGCCCGCCGATACCGTTCTCGAAGTTTCCTATGCAGGTTCTCGCGGCTTGAAGCTCTTCGCTTTTTACAATGGCAATCAAGCTGTTCCGTCGGCGGTTTCAACCGACCCCACCGCTCCGCGTCGTCCAGCCCACGAGGTAACCCCCGGAGCGACCGGAGATTCCTGTACGCTGAACGCCTACTACAATGATCCAGGGATCTACAATTGCGACGGCGCGCTCGATGCCGCCATCGATACGTTCCGCTCGAACACGCAGTCGAATTACAACTCGCTCCAGGTTCGCCTGGAGAAGCGCTACTCTCACGGACTTCAGTACGAAGCCGCTTACACCTTCTCGCATGCTCTCGACAATGCTTCGAGCGCCAGCCTCGGATCGGTGAACAACGGAGACTTTCAAGACCAGCGCTATCCCAACCAGAATTACGGCAACTCCGACTTCGACGTGCGCCAGCGCTTCGTTTTCAGTTACGTCTATGACTTGCCTTTTGGCCGCGGGCGGACGTTTGCCAGGGACTCTTCCGGCGTCGTCAATCAAATTATCGGCGACTGGCAAATGACCGGCGTTTTTTCGACCGCCACCGGCAATTACTACACTGCCACGGACACCGTTTCGGTCGCTAATGCCGATTGCGGCGGCACGGTTGGTTACTACTGCTCCCGTCCGAATCTAGCCGGAAATCCCAACGCCAAGCCCTGCGTCGAGGGCGCGCTGTTTAATACCTGCGCATTTGCGCACAATACAGTGCAGGGAACATTTGGCAATGCCGGACGCAACATCATTGAGGGTCCGGGATATACCGAGTGGGACACGTCTCTGGTCAAGGAATTTCCTATCAATGAACAAAAGCGCTTCGAATTCCGCGCGGAATTCTTCAATGTGCTCAACCACGTGAATTATTTGTTTGGACAGTTTGGCGCGATCAGCGCCGAGCCGACGCCACTGGAACTCAATCCGACTAACCCCCAGAGCGGATTCGGATTCCCATTGGCCTCACGGGCGCCACGACAGATTCAGTTCGCGCTCAAGCTTTATTTCTGAGACTCGCTTTTCGAGTCGAGCGTGCGCTGATGCGGTCGCGTGCGCGGGTTTTTGTGAAGGAGAAATCATGCTCTCCAATTTCTTGATCATGCGGAATCCAGCCATCGTATGCGCGGCGGTCGTCGGGCTTGTCCTGACCCTGACGCCACTAGTTGCCGCGCAGAGCGGAGCCACCTACTATGTGTCGACCACGGGCAACGACGGCAATCCGGGTACGGTCGGCTCACCCTGGCTGACCATACAGCACGCAGCGAATTCGGTCTCGGCGGGCGCCACGGTTTATGTTTTCGGAGGTAGGTACAACGAGTCGGTAAATTTTCCGGCGTCCGGTACGGCGTCGGCGCCGATTACATTCCAGAGCTATCCCGGCCAGATTGCGGTGATCGACGGGACCGGCTTGAGCGTCAACGGCACACAGGGTCTCATCAACATCGTTGGAAAACGGAGCTACATCACCATTAAGGGATTCGAAATTCGCGATTACACGACCGACAGCGACAACGAAGTTCCGAGTGGCGTCTGGATTACCGGCTCAGGCACGGGAATTCGAATTCTGAACAATCGGGTGCATAACATTGCGACCAGGTCGGAAAAGAATGGCAACGCTTTCGGCATCTCCGTTTATGGCACGTCGAAGACTCCGATTACGCAGTTGGTCATCAGTGGCAATGAGGTCTATGACCTGAGAACCGGAGAAAGCGAATCGGTGAACGTCGATGGAGACGTGACCCATTTCAAAATCACCAATAACCTCATTCACGACAATGACAACATAGGCATCGACGCGATTGGGTACGAGGGAGTTGGTCCAGTCGGCTATGACGAGGCTATGTATGGGGAGATCAGCGGGAACACGGTCTACAACATCAGCGGGATTACGAATCCTGGTGAGGGATATGAGTATGACGCCGACGGACTCTACTGTGACGGTTGCGCCTATGTCACCTTTGAACGGAACGTGATTCTACAGGTTGATTACGGCATTGAGACCACCAGCGAAAATCAGGTTTGCCAATCGAATGGCACCGAATGGTCTGGCCCAAACAGAACCGGGAAGGCCGCGAGGGGAAAGTTTCCGTGTTATGGCAGGTACGTTACGGTGCGCAACAACATCTTTTATAACGCGAATGCCTGCGGTAACTCCATTGGCGGATATGCGTCCGCGTCGAAAAATGGCGGCCACAGCAATGGAGGAGGCAGCAGCTACCATGATGTCTTCGTCAACAACACTCTCTATAACAATGCGACCCATCCGGGCAACTATTCTGAAGGCGGCTCAACCGGTGAATTTCAGATTCAGTATCAGGTAGGCAGCGCGCAAGGGGACTTCTACGAAAATAATGTTGTCTACGCCGGCGCCTACAACACCTGGATCTTTAACTACGTCCCTTTTTCGCAGGAGTATCCCGGCCCACCGGCAACGCTCAATTGGAACCTCTACAACTCGGCTGCGGGCTACGTACAAGGAACGTCAATATGGTGGGGTGACGCGACTGACTATACGAATTTTTCAGGCTGGCAGACGAGCAGTGGCGAAGACGCCAACTCCGTGAACACAGATCCACTCTTCGTTGATCTGGAAGACACACCGCCAAACTTTGAGACTATTCCTTCTTCGCCGACGGTCGGTGCGGGCAGCACCAGTCTCTCGTGCGACGTCGGTTGGTGCGATCCCCATGGCAGTTCTCCTGCCTCCATCTATGGCAGCACCGACTTTCTTGGGAACCCGCGGACGAATGACTCGAAGATTGATATTGGCGCCTATGAAAACACGGGCGCTACGATCGCCAACTCATTGACCGTTAATCTAACTGCCGGGCGGCACACTCTGCGAGAGGGTCAGGCGACCGCTCTCCAGGTTACGGTGTCGGCCAGCCCTGGTGGCGGCGGTGTTCCGAGCGGGACGGTGAGCATCATGCTGAACTCAGTGTTGCTGAAAAAGCGACCGTTGCTGCCAACGAGCGCAACGGAATCTGTGGCAACTTTGCCGCTCAGTGCATCACAACTCGCACCCGGCGCGAACACAATAACGGCGGTTTACTCGGGAAATTCGATTGCGCCGTGTTGTCCGGTATCAGGGCCACCGGTTACGGTCTACGGTAGCTCAACTTCAGCGCCCATCACGCTGACGCTGCAATAGATTTTTGGGTACTTAGCAAGAGTGCGAGTCGGATAAATCGGAACAATATGCCTTCCAATGGGTTACTCAACGAAGAACGCCGCCGTGAAATCCTCGAGATTTTGGATCGGGATGGCCGCGTGCTCGTGAACGACTTGGCGCGGCGTTTCCGAATTTCGCAGATTACGATTCGTAAAGATCTCGAGTTTCTTGATGGCCAGGGAGTTGTCCAGCGCACTCACGGCGGCGCGCTGCCGGTGCAAACGGGAGCGCTGCTCGATCCGACGCTGCGGGAAAAAGAGCAACTTCATCGCGAGCAAAAGACACAGATTGCCCGTGCCGCGGCGCGCCTGGTGGAAGAAGGCCAGTCAGTGCTGCTTGATTCCGGAACCACCACGACGGCCGTTGCACGGGTGCTGAAGAACATGGCGCAGTTGACAGTCATCACCAACGCGGTCAACATCGCAGCCGAATTGGCGGGAACGGAGGTTGAAGTCATCCTTACCGGAGGCACGCTGCGCAAGAACTCGTTCTCGTTGGTCGGTCCGCTTGCCGAGCGCACTCTGCGACAACTGAGCGCTGACATCTTATTTCTCGGCGTCGATGGTTTTGACACATCGGCGGGGCTTTTCACCCCGAATTTACTAGAGTCGGAAGTAAATCGGGCCATGGTCGCTATTGCGCGCAGGACGGTCGCGGTTTGTGACTCGAGTAAGTTCGGGCGACGCAGCCTGTGCAACATTACGCCGGTCAACACCGTCCATGAAGTGATTACGGATAAGCAGATTCCGAAGTCGGATTTGCGCGCGCTGAAAGAGGCGGGAGTGAAGGTAACATTGGTGTGATTGGAGCCGAAGACGGACGATGAAATCAGTTGAACTAACGGAGCACGGTCAGCACACGTTGCGCGAGATTCTTTCTCAGCCGCGATGCTGGACTGCATGTTTATGCGAGCTAGCGGCGAGTGCCGAACTGCATGCGGCCATCGCACTCGCACGGCCAGGCGTGGAGTGGATATTTATAGGTTGCGGTACGAGTTACTATCTCGCGCAGGCTGCGGCGTCGACATTTAGCTATCTGAACTTGCCGGCACGCGCCGTGCCTGCGTCTGAGTTGTTGATGTACCCTGCACTGACCCTGCACGCTGGATGCGCCTATTTGCCGGTGGTGATTTCACGCTCCGGCCGTACGTCGGAAACAGTTCGAGTGGCTGAGGTGTTGGAGAAAGAGAGCAATCTTCGCACCATCGCCATCAGCTGTGCAGATGGCCAACCGCTGGAAGCCGCATGCAGCGTGACCTTGAAGCTTCTTGACGCCGACGAGCAGAGTACGGTGATGACGCGGTCGTTCACATCTATGTTGCTGGGATTGCAATACCTGGCAGCAACAATTTCTGGCAATGATACGTTTCGTCGATCATTGCTCGATCTGCCGGCGCAGGTCGAACCGCTTCTGGAAGACATTCCGCAGCGCCTGCGGTTGTTTGTCGAGTCTCGATTGTTCTCGGCCTTCGTCTTTCTGGCGCAAGGCCCGCTGTTCGGCATCGCCTCGGAGTGCATGCTGAAGGTAACTGAATCTTCTTCCTCTTATGCGCAAGTATTTCACTCGTTAGAGTTCCGACACGGTCCAAAATCGATTGCCGGCCCTGACACTCTGATTACATTCCTGATGTCGGATACATCGTACGTCGCGGAAGTGGAGTTGCTCGAAGAAATGAAGGCTCTCGGCGCAACTACGATGGTGATCGCGAACCGCGTCGATAGCCGCGCTCAGCGGGCAGCTGACTTCGCCGTGGAACTTGGTCTGGAGTCGCCAGAGTACGCGCGCCTGGCGGCGTTCGTGATCTGGGGTCAACTGTATGGCGTTTACTATGGGATCAAGAAGGGGCTAAATCCTGACTCTCCGAAAAATTTGACGCGCGTGGTCGAACTTAGGCCGGTAGTTAGCACTTAGCCTTAGCCCTAGCTCGAAGATACGAAAACCAGCTTCCATGTCCAAGCTCGATATCGTGATCGTTGGGGAGATCAATCTTGATCTAATCCTCTACGGTTTGCCGGAGCAGATGCCGACGGAGCGCGAACTGCTGGCGAGCGGTTTTGCAATTACGTTGGGCGGTTCGTCGGCGATCCTGGCGCATAATCTTGCCGCTCTTGGCAGCCGGGTGGGTTTTGTGACAACGGTCGGCGACGATTCTTTCGGCTCCATCGCGATGGAACGCCTGCGTGAACGCGGAGTGGATTTGGCGGCCGTCGCGCATGGCACTAAGTCAGGCATAACAATTATTCTGCCCCACGAGAGCCAGCGTCACATCCTGACTTATCTAGGTACCATTTCTGAGTTACGGTTTGAAGATATTGACCTCGACTATTTGGCCTCCGCACGCCACTTTCATATGTCGTCACTTTTCTTGCAACGCGGACTGCAGCCGAAGGTGTCCGAGCTTTTTCGCCGAATGAAGTCCGCCGGGCTGACTACTTCGCTCGATACCAACGACGATCCTGAGGACCGCTGGGATGGCGGCCTCGCCGAGATTCTTCCCCACGTCGACATCTTGCTACCGAACGAGCACGAAGCGATGAAGATAACGCGGGCTGACGACGTCGAAACAGCACTCTCGCGGCTCGCGCAAAAAGTGAAAACCGTCGTGGTCAAAATGGGCGCCAGCGGGGCGATTGCCATTCAGGAGGGCCGCCGCTTCAGCGCGCCTGCCGTGCCTGTGAAGGTCGTTGATCCGGTTGGGGCGGGAGATAGCTTCGATGCCGGATTCCTTCACGAATTTCTGCGCGGCGCGGATCTTACGATGTGCCTGGCTTATGGAAATTTATGTGGTGCGTTTTCCACTACGGATTGTGGAGGCACGGAGGCATTCCGCGACGTGTCCCGAATGCAGGAATTCTCTCGACGCCACGAAAGCCGGTAATCAACACAGCTCAGCGGGTTACTGGGACTGCCTCCAGCATTAACACCTCAAAGGGCGCTAGCGAGAAAACGTGCGGCGTCCCTGCATTTATTTGAATAGCCTGCATCGAGCGGTCGTTTACCCACGGGCTCTTGGCTTCGAACCGTCGGGGAGCACCCTCGGGAATTTCAAACGCTTGGCCCACATCCACCGAGAAGTGTTGCCGCTTGTCGCTTGGATTCCTCAGGACAAGGATTGCTTTGTCGGCTGACCACGAAGCCCAACCGTAGACTTCAAGTTTCGCCGGATCGCCGCCTATCCAGTGCGTATCGCGCAAAATATCTGCGTTCCGGCGCGACCACTTCGCGGCTTCCGCGAGCGCATCCCAGTTCTCTTTAGTCAACAGTGAAGGTGTGATGTACATCTCCTGCAATTGCGTTCCGGTACCGAAATAATCGTGGACCTCGTCGCTGAAATCGTGGTTGGGGTCGGTGCTCAGATTCTTCGCATAACGCGCGTAGATGAGGCCGTGCAGCATCAGCGCATTGAGCGGATACAGCGGGCCCGCCTTAACCACATGCTGGTAGGTATCGGCATCGCGATAGGTGACCCACTTCTGGCGCCAGGAGCCGACTCCGGCAAAGCTGTGGTCGTCGCCGCCTCGCCAGATGGAGTCGGCGTATTGCAGCCAAAACGGCGATGGATAGGTTCCTGTAGTGAGATTGATATAGATGGCAGGCTGAGCCCCGCGCATATCCTGAATCAGATTGATGGCGGCATCGAAATCGCTATCGAATGCACTGCCGGGAATCACCTGGTTTGCGTTTCCTGTGCCGTCAATTTTGAACTGATTCACTCCGTAGGCACGAATCATCTCCAGGCAGACATCATGAAAATGGCGATAGTATTTCGGCCCGGACAGCGCGAAGCCATCCTTGTTGGTCTCGAACCCTTGTTGCTTGCCGAATTTGATGCGTTCTTCATGCGGCTTGCCATAACCGCCCCACGGAGACAGCCAAACGCCCGGCGCGGCGCCGTATTTGGCGGCCGCCTCCTCCACTGGAGTAAATCCGTCCGGGAACCCGGAGTTGAAGCGCCAGAGCGTTTCCGGATCATCCCATCCATCGTCGAAGAGAAAAGAATCCAGCGTCACACCGCGCAGTTTGTTCAATTCGGTTCCAAAAACATTGATTCGATCGAGGGCCCCAGTTTGATCAAACTTACCGAAATATCCGAGGTCGTACCATGAGTTGTAATGCAGAAAGGTGCGATACGGATGCGCGCGCTCACGCTCCACATAGTTGAGGAAAGCGCGGCGGAGTTCGGTCGGCGGCGTTACGCCGATCACCGACGAATATTTCACTTCATGGTCCGCGGGCAGAGGAAGCTCGCGCGAGAGCGCGCAAGTCGCGACGCCAGCCGAGACCGCGCATTTCGAAAGCGGATGTTCGAAGCCGGCAAAAAGGTCATTGCCGACAACTGGAGAGCCCATCACGGTGCCAACAACTTTTGCCGCAGGCAGCGTCCAATCGATCAGGCGGATTTCTGAAATTGGAATGTCCTGGCTCAAGGCCCGCAGCGTAATTTCCTGGCGCAGATAGTTTGAACCGTCGCGAAGAATTCCGCTCCAGACCACGCTGATGTTTTCGGAGGGCTCTCGCAACGTGACCGTAATTTTCTTGCCGCTGACTCTTTCAGCGAGCCGGGAGGCGTTCGGATTCGCGGCGAGGTCTTCCACGGTGGGCGGAGACACTATCGACATCTGCGAGGCCGGGAATGGGCGCCCGGCCTTGAAGGAAATGACGAACGCTTCGGCCGGGACGGGGGGAGATTGTCTAGCGAGGAGGTCCTCGAACTTAGTAAATTTAAATTTGCCGTTCTGTGTCGTCCACTCGATAAACAGCGCGTGGTTGGCGAGCGAGAGCGTGGTTCCGTCGCTCGCGGCAACGGCTCGTCCGGGATCGATCGTGAGAAGCGACGGAGGAAGCGCGGCTGTCTGAGAGTGGGCTATTGCCGAACGACTCACGACGCAAGCGAGGAAAGCGAGGAGCAGAAAGGATTTCACAGAAAACCGTCCGCGAACAAATCGGCTATGATTTCGATTGCGAGCGCCCTGGCTGAATTGACTCATCGGCGACGAATCCAGCCTAACATGCCTTTTCAAACTCCCGGACAGTCTGAAGTAGAGGAACAGTAGATGACGGAAGCGGACAAATTCATCGCGATGGTTTCGGCTAAGGCCAATGTTGACCTTCCTTTGAGCGATTTTCAACCACGCTCGATGCTGGTCACTCCAGCGCATGAAATATTGCAGGCGAAGTTCCCCGCCATTGACTTTCACAACCACCTCGACGCTCAAGATCCCGCCGACGTTGTTCGAATCATGGATGCATGCGGGATTGAGAGGGCTGTCAACATCACGATGAAGGTGGGAAAGGAAGCGCGATCCATCATGCGTCGTTTCCACGCGTTTGCGTCAGAGCGTTTCTCGACGATTGCGTGGATGGATTGGAACGGCCTGCGCTCTCCGGGTTTCTTCGAGCGAGCGGTTGAAGATGTGCGGGGCTTCGTTGAAGCGGGCGCTTGCGGAATAAAAATCTGGAAAGATCTCGGGTTGCAACTGCGCGACGCCAATGGCGAACTGCTGCGAATTGACGATGTGAGACTGGGACCGCTGTTCGACGAAGCGGCCAAGCTACGTGTTCCCGTCATGTTTCACATCGCCGATCCGGATGCATTCTTTCTTCCCATCGACCGCTTCAATGAACGCTTTGAGGAACTGGCTGCGCACCCGGACTGGGGCTTTCATGGATCGCAGTACAGCAAGGATGAGTTACTGGAGCAGCGCGACCTTGTGTTTGCGCGGCATCCTCAGACCACATTCGTCGCCGCGCATATGGCGGAGAAACCGGAGAACCTGGATTATCTCGACAAGCTGCTTTCAACGTATCCGAACGTTTTTGTCGATATGAGCGCGCGAACCGCCGAACTGGGCCGCCAACCTTACACCGCGCGCGCTTTCTTTCTAAAGCACGCTGATCGGATTCTGTTTGGAACAGACCTGGTGCCATCCATCGAGATGTACCGCCTGCATTTTCGTTTTCTAGAAACCGCTGACGAATATTTTGAGTATCCGTCTCATGCATCGCGCCAGGGGCGCTGGAACATTTATGGGCTGCATCTTCCCGACGATGTTCTACGAAAGATTTATCGGGAAAACGCGTTGTGCTTGCTCAACGGCCGTTCTGGCTAGAACTGGATTGATTGGGTGTCCGCCCTGGCCGTTAGAAACGATCTAGGAGTTGCTGCGGTCTACCGATGGCCTCGACGAGATCGCGCATGAATTCCGCTGCTCGCGCGCCATCCACCACGCGATGATCGCTTGAGAGCGTCAAGGTCATCATGGGACGAATGCCAGGCCGAGCGTCGGAGCCTACTCCGACCGGCACGACTCTGTCGGCGATCGCTCCGACCGCGAGAATCGCGGCTTGCGGCGGAATAATGATCGCAGTGAATGCGTCCACCGCGAACATGCCGAGATTGCTGATGGTGAAGGTGCCGCTCGTTAAATCGGCTGGACGAAGCTTGCCGCTGCGTGCACGTTCTGCAAGGTCAAGTCGCTGAAGCGCAATCTCGCCAAGCCTGATTTTGTCGGCATTGCGAATTACCGGCGCGACTACGCCTTCTTCGACGGCCATCGCTACTCCAATGTTGATGTCGGCGTTGGCGTGAACTGCCTCTCCGCTCCAGCTTGCGTTCAGACGCGAATGCTGGCGGAGCACGTGCGCGACCAGAGCTATGAAGAGATCGGTGTGTGTTAGTTTTGCTCCGCCAGCTTTTCCTGCCTCTTCTCCGAGCTTTTGCCGCGACGCGTTCAGAGCAGAAGCGTCCACCTCGCGGACGACGAAGAAATGAGGAACGGTTGTCCAACTTTGCGTGGTGCGTTCGGCCATCAGGCGAGAGATCGCGCTGCCGCTATCGCGGGGGGCGAGTGCGCTTTTGGCTTCCGCGGCGGCGTGAATATCCGAGGCGAGAATCTCTCCCGCGGCGCCCGAGCCGCGCACATTGGCGAGATCGATTCCACGTTCGGTGGCCAGGCGCCGCGCTTTGGGGGAAATCTTGACGGGTTGAGCTGGGGATTGCGTTATGGCTGAAGCTTGCGTCGCCGGCGGATTCGCGGATGCAGACGTGGCCAGAGTTGAGGTGATTTTCCTTCCCGATGCGGCGGCGACTTCGTCGGTGGGAGGAGTTTCTCCGGGACGCACAATCCAGGCGATGGTTTGGCCTACGGGCACTTCAGCCCCCGCCTGGACCTTGATGCCGGCCAACACACCTTCGCCAGGCGATTCAATTTCCATGACCGCTTTGTCGGTTTCGATTTCGAGGAGCGGCTCGCCTTTGGCGACCGATTCTCCTTCTTTTTTTAGCCACGAAATGAGCTTGCCAGTTTCCTGGGCCATTTCAAGCGCGGGCATAACGACACTGATCGCCATAGTTAGATAGTTCAGCCTGCATCCAAACTGGTTAGCGGAACATGGGTATGCTTATTAGTCGGTGACGCCGACCTGCTCCTGCTTGGAGCTTGCTTCGATCATCTCGCGCACGCGCTTGCTCGGTTTCGATTCAGTTTCGCGGATTGCGGGAAGCGGTCCATCAACCGTGACATAGTGACGGCCCGCGACCAGAAGTTCTTCCGCTGGAAAGCGCGTGATGACTTCGTGGCCGGTTTCGGTGACGACAATTTCTTCTTCAATGCGTGCCGCGCTCCAGCCATCGCTAGACGGCCAGAAAGTTTCGAGCGCGAACACCATACCCGGCTTGATCTCACAGGAATGTTCGAGCGAAACGAGACGGCTGATCACAGGTTTCTCCCAGATCGCGAGGCCGATGCCGTGACCGTACTGCAGCGCGAAACAGGCTTCCTCGTTGGGGAAGCCGAATTCCTGAGCCTTCGGCCACACCGATGCGATTTCAGCAGTCGTCCGTCCGGGGCGCACGAGTTCGATTGCCGCGTCGAGATACTCGCGGCATCGCTTATACGCATCGTTCATCGCGTGCGAGGCATAGCCGATCGTGAAACAACGGTAGTAACAGGTGCGATATCCCATGTAGGAGTGGAGGATGTCGTAATAGACGGGGTCGCCCGGGCGCAGTACGCGATCGGAGAAAACGTGAGGATGCGGATTGCAACGCTCGCCTGAGATTGCATTGACGGCTTCGACGTATTCGGAGCCGAGGTCGTAGAGTACCTTGCTCACCAGACCGACCGCCTGATTTTCGCTCATGCCCGGCTTCATGGCGCGATAGAGTTCGTCGTAGGCGGCGTCGACCATCATGGCGGAGTGGTTGAGCAGGCTGATTTCGTCGCGCGTTTTGATGAGGCGCGCCTCCGACATTAGTGCTTGGCCGTCGACCACTTTAATTCCTTCTTTTTGCAGAGCAAAGAGAACGGGCAATTCGATGATGTCGATTCCGACGGGCTCTTTGTGCAGGCCGCGCATTTCGAGCTCGATGCGGATTTTTTTTGCCACATCCTCGGCGCGGCCCATCTCTGGGGTCATGGCGCCGCGCAGAACAGAGATTCCGGCACGCGAACGCTCTCCGAGCCACGGGCAATGCAGTTGGTGGTGCTTCGCCGCCGATCCGAAGTCCCACAAGATTGGCTCGTCGTTCCGCGGGAGGAGGGTGAAGCGGTTCGCTTTGTCCTGTGCCCAGGTGCCGATGTGGGTCGCCGTTAGATAGCGGACATTATTCATGTCGAAGCACAGCAGCGAACCCATCTCGGACTTTTGCAGAAGATCTTTGGCGCGCGCCAGGCGTTCGCGCCGCAGGCGATCGAAGTCGACCCGGTTTTCCCAATCCACCGCCATCGTTCCATAAGTTGGAAGAGCCATAGATTTCTCCTTAATTCGCGTGCGCCGGCGAGACGCCGGCGCTACCGTCCGCAGAGTGCGCGCGCGGCCTGGCACACGGTTTGTTCGGTCGGCACGGTTACATCTTCCAATGGCGGCGAGAACGGAATTGGAACATGCATCGCGCCCATGCGTTTGACCGGAGCATCCAGATCATAGAATGCGCCGGTGGCGATCACCGACGCAAGTTCGGCGGTCACGCCATAGCGTTCGTAGCCTTCGTCGAGCACGATTACGCGTGACGTTTTCTTCGCCGAATCGATCAGAGTTTTTTCGTCGAGCGGCCACATAGTGCGCGGATCGACCACTTCGGCGCTGATTCCGATTTCTTCGAGCATCGTTGCCGCGCCGAGCGCGACCTGCACCATGCTGCTGGTGGCGACGAAGGTGATGTCCTCGCCTACGCGTTTTATATCCGCGACGCCGAGCGGGACGGTGTAGTCCTCCGAAGGTACCGAGCCTTTGAGTTTGTACATCATCTTGTCTTCGAAAAAAACCACGGGATTTTCATCGCGAATCGCGGCCTTCAGCAGTCCTTTGGCGTCATAGGGCGTCGAAGGCAAAACGACTTTCAATCCCGGAACATGGCAGAACCACGCGTGCAGCGACTGTGAGTGTTGCGCGGCGGAGCGGCGGGTTGCTCCCATGGTGGTGCGCATCACCATCGGTACTTTCCACTTTCCGCCGGACATGTAGTGAACTTTGGCGGCTTGGTTGACCATCTGGTCCATGGTCAAGGTCACGAAGTCGCCGAACATGATATCGACTACGGGACGCATTCCGGTCATCGCCGCGCCCACCGCGAGCCCGGTGAAACCGGCTTCCGAAATCGGCGTATCGAGCACGCGCTCTTTGCCGAATTCCTCGAGCAGGCCGGAGAGAACTTTGAATGGCGTGCCTGCTTCGGCTACGTCCTCGCCCATGATGCAAACGGTTTTATCGCGGCGCATCTCTTCGGCCAGCGCCTCGCGAATTGCCTGCGCGAATGTCAGTTCGCGATCTTTTGGAGCATGAAGCTGCGCCTCAGGCATACACATCCTCGTCCACTTCGCCGGCAGAGGGATAGGGCGCGGCGACGGCGAATTCGACCGCCTTCTTCATTTCGGATTCAAGCTCAGCCTCAACACGAGCAAGCGCCGCAGCGTCGGTGAGATTCCGTTCGACGAGCCACTTCCCAAAATTCATGATCGGATCGCGCTCGGTCTTCCATAGATGTTCTTCCTGCTTGGAGCGGTAATATTCGCGATTGATGTCGCCGACGTGATGGCCGTGATAGCGATAGGTATTGCAGAGCAAAAATGCGGGACCTTCGCCGCGCCGGGCACGATCTACCAGTCGCTTGGCGGTGTTGTAGACGGAGAGCACATCCTGGCCATCCACGGTGGCCGCTTCCAGGCCGAAGGCGGTGGCGCGGGCCGCGATGTCTCCCGCGACGCATTCCGAGTAGTGCGTGTATTCGGTGTAGAGATTGTTTTCGCAGACGTAAATCACCGGCAGTTTGAAAAGTTGCGCGAGATTCATCTCTTCGTAGAGCACGCCTTGGCCTAGCGCGCCTTCTCCAAAGAAGCACACCGACACGCGGCCATTGCCCAAATGCTTAGCCGAAAACGCGGCTCCCGTCGCGATGCCGGCGCTGCCGCAGACGATGGCATTCGCTCCCAGATTGCCGGTGGCCGGGTCGGCGATGTGCATGGAGCCGCCTTTGCCCTTGCAGTAGCCTGCCTTTTTGCCGAGCAGCTCGGCGAACATTCGATCTGGCGAAGCGCCTTTCGCCAGGCAATGGCCGTGACCGCGATGGGTGCTGGTGATGTAATCGGTGCGTTCGAGCGCCTCGCATACGCCGACAGCGATCGCCTCTTCGCCAATATAAAGATGTGCGAGACCGGGCATCAACGCGCGGGTGTAGAGCTCATTGACCTGCGCCTCGAATTGGCGGATGGCCATCATCTGCCGATACATGCGCAGCCACAGGTCGACTTGTTCGGAAGCTTCTCGGGGCTGGGCGACGGTTGTCATTTTGAACTTTAACTTTGCACTTCTATTTCTGAATCCCCGACATGCGCGCGAGAACGTCGAAGACCACGGCGAAGTCGAGCTTCTCCCAACCCATCGCGCGCGCGGCGGTTAGGAATTCGTTGCTGACGGCGGTGGTCGGAAGAGGCACGTTTAGCTTGCGACCCAACTCCATCGCCAGCAGCATGTCCTTTTGCATCATGTTTACGTCGAACCACGCTTCTTGCGGTTGCTGCAACACAAATGGGCCGCGATAGACGACCATCGGCGAGGCGATTGCGCTGTGGACCATTACATCAACGGCAACTTCGCGCGCAATCCCGCTCTTCTCCGCCAGCAGAACGCCTTCCGAAAAAGCCAGCATCTGCACCGCCAATTGCAGATTCAACGCGATCTTCATCGATAGCGCCACGCCGTTGTCGCCGACGTAAGTGACCTTCGGGCCGATGTCCTGAAGCAAAGTCTTGAGATGCTCGAAGGCTTCCTTCCGGCCTCCGACCATTACGGAGAGCTTGCCTTGCTGCAGAGTGACGACGCTGCCGGATACCGGAGCATCTACCATGTCGGCGCCCTTCTCGCGAATTTTCGCAGCCAGCGCGCGGCTCACCTCCGGGCCAACCGTGCTCATGTCGATGTGATATTTACCGGGGCTGATGCCTGCGAGTATTCCATCTGGCCCGTCGGTCACGGCCGTGAGCGCTGCCGCGTTCGTCACCATGGTGAACGTGACATCCGACGCAGCGGCTACGGCCTTGGGGGAGTCGGCAAACTTCATTCCCTTGTCGATCAGCCACTGCGCCTTCGATCGCGTCCGGTTGTAGCCGGTCACGGTGTGCCCTTTTTCGAGCAAGCGGGCCACCATGTTGCCGCCCATCACGCCGAGACCGATGAATCCAAGTTTTGCCATAGCACGATTCCTTCTTGATTATGAAGTCGGCTTAACGCGCGAGCGGGTGCGGGAACTGTTTTTTGTTGTGGAAGACGAGTCCTGAAGCACCTGCTGGAGATGGGCGCGCATGGCCTCTCGCGCCGCGTCGGAGTCACGTTGCTCGATGGCCGCCAGAATGCGCTTGTGATGGTACTGCCCGCGCTGCGGACCTCCCTCAACATTAAAAATGCGGCTGCGCTGTTCGCGTAAGAGGCCGACAATCGAATCGAGGAGAGAGAGAATCAGCGGATTGCCAACCGCCTCGGCCAGCGCTAAATGGAAATCGAGATCCGCTTCCACGTATCCGTCCGGGTCACGCAGGTTGCGATCCATTTCGGAGACCGCCTCGCGCATTGTGGTCAGCAGTTGTTCCTCAATTCGCCCAGCGGCGAGGGCGGCAATATCCGGTTCAAGCACCAGCCTTAATTCGGCCAGATTCGCCGACCCTTCTTGCTGGTTGACGCGGATCATCAGATCGAGCGATTGCCGCGTAGCCTGCGAAGTGCCATTGGTCACGAATGTGCCGCGTCCGGAGTAGGCTTCGACCAGCCCTTTTTCGCGCAGGGTTTTGACGGCTTCGCGCACGGCAGTGCGGCTGACGCCAAAACGCTGCGCAAGATCGCGCTCCGCCGGCAGTTGATCTCCAGGCTTGAGCTGGCCTTTTAGGATCGAGTCTTCCACCTGCTGCACGATTTGCTCGTACAGGCGCGACGTCTTGACTGCCCGATACATCGGCTTGGCGGCCAAGGGTCCGGCCGCATCATTGCTCATTCGAGCCTCAACCAAAGCTAAGACGTTCGCCATATCGGTATAGTGGTCTTACCACTATACCACGGAAACATCTGCGGCCAAAAATACTACTGAATCCAAACCGTTTTAATGTTCACAAATTCCCGAATGCCATGCTCGGCCAATTCGCGTCCGTGACCGGAGTACTTTACTCCACCGAAAGGCAGACGCGGGTCGGACGCCACCATCTTATTGAGGAAGACCATGCCCGCATCCAGTTCGTTGATGAATCTCTCGGTCTCGGCCGGATCGTTGGTCCACGCGCTGGCGCCGAGGCCGAAGCGAATGTCATTCGCGATATAAATAGCCTGATCGATATCCTTCACGCGAAAAATTGATGCCACGGGGCCGAAGAATTCTTCCTTGTAAGCCGGCGAAGCCTTCGGAATGTCGGTGAGGACGGTCGGTGCGTAGAAGGCGCCAGGACGGTCGAGAGGATGGCCTCCAGTCAATACGCGCGCGCCCGCGACCACCGTCTTTTGGACGTCGGCGTCCAGGGAAGCAACCGCGTCGGCGCTCGACAGCGGCCCGAGTTGAGTGCTTTCGTCAAACGGATCGCCCACGCGCAACTCCTTCATGCGTTTTACAAACTTACGTTCAAACTCATCGGCGATTTTCTCGGACACGATGAATCGTTTGGCGGCGATGCAGGACTGGCCATTGTTCTGAACCCGGGCGTCGACCGCGGTCGCGACGGCCGTGTCGAGGTCGGCGCTCGGCATCACGATAAAAGGATCGCTGCCGCCCAACTCCAGCACGACTTTCTTGATGCGTTTCGCCGCGGAAACTCCCACTTGAATTCCGGCCTGCTCGCTGCCCGTGAGCGTGGCGGCGACGACCCGCGGATCATTGAGGATGCCATCCACCGGCCCGGAGCCGATCAATAGCGTCTGGAACACACCCTCGGCAAAGCCGGCGCGACGCACAATTTCCTCGATCTTCAGCGCGCATTGTGGAACGTTCGAAGCATGTTTCAGCAGTCCTATGTTACCGGCCATGAGCGCCGGGGCAACGAAACGAAACACCTGCCAAAAAGGAAAGTTCCAGGGCATGATGGCGAGGATCGGCCCAATCGGCAGATAGCGGACGAAGCTGCGTTTGGCGCCGGTTTCGATCACTTCATCGGCCAGAAATTTCTCGGCGTTCTCCGCGTAGTAGCGGCATCCAGTGGCGCACTTGAGCGCCTCCGCTACAGCGGCCTTCAAAGGCTTGCCCATCTCCAAGGTCATTAAGTGGGCGCACTCATCCTTTTCTTTTTCCAGAATCTCAGCCGCGCGCATCATCTTGCTGGCTCGGTCGGCAAACGACGTGCTCCGGTGTTTCGCAAATGCCAAAGCTGCGCGCTGCAACTTCTCCTCAATCTCCGCTCCCGTGAGCGGCTCGAACGTCTTGAGCAATTCGCCAGTCGCGGGATTGACAGTCGCTATTGCCATTCCAGGTCCTTCCCCCTGATCGGCTGGATCATACGCAGTCGCCACTTCCACAGCCATAGCCTCCCCGGAGGGGTGCTTGTTTGTGGTCGGACCACAATACTACTTGACGGGTAGGCCACGTCAAGGCTATATCTTCAAATCGCGAACTTTCTATATCGCTCCGAAGGCGGTCGCGAACTGTCCGGCCAAAAATCGTCCATCCTCTTTAATGAGGAGTTGGAGGTCGTAATGCATTCTCCGTCGAATGGCATTCGGGTTATAGGCGTGGTCTGCCTGGTGCTCGCCCTAGCTATTCCGCTCGTTTCGCAAACCACGTCGGGCCGCATTCTGGGTAGTATTAGCGATCAATCCGGCGCCTCGGTGGCGGGAGCGACCGTTACTATCACCGATGTGCAGCGCGGCACCACCCGCACTGTCACCACCGACTCTTCCGGCGATTACGTCGCGCCGGAACTCCAGCCGGGCACTTACAAAGTGCGCGCCGAGGCCAAGGGCTTCAAGAGCGTTGAGCGTCCAAACATAGCCGTGGAAGTGGCGGAGGATGTGCGGATCGATCTCGCGTTGCCGACTGGACAGGTTTCTGAGACGGTGGTGGTTACTGACGAGGTTCCGCTCGTAAATAGCACCTCCGCCACTTTGGGCGGTACGTTAAGCAATGCCGAAATCAACGATCTTCCGCTGAACGGCCGCAACTATGAAAACCTGCTGCAATTGCGACCGGGCGTGATTCGCTATCCGGGCGGAGGATTCTCGACCACCAGCACGAATGGCCTGCGCGCGGAAGATAACGCCTATTTCGTCGAAGGCTTGTTCAATAGCGAACCCTACTCCGGGCAGGCAATCATTAACGGCGCTGGCATCGCAGGCGATTCGGCAACCATTCTGCCCATCGATTCGATCCAGGAGTTCAACATCGAAGAACTTGCGCCCGCCGAATTTGGATGGAAGCCGGGAGCAGTGGTGAACGTCGGCCTCAAGTCCGGTACCAACCAGATTCATGGCACGGCGTTCGCGTTTGGCCGCGACGGCGACGTGCTTGACGCACGGAATTTTTTCAACATCCCGCCCAGCGGCAAGTTGCAAAGAACTTTGGAACAATTCGGCGGCAGCGTAGGCGGGGCGATTGTCAAAGACAAGGTTTTTTTCTTCGGCGCCTACGAAGGCCAACTCTATGATGTAGGAAACTCGTATGGCGGTGTCACCAGCCCGTCGATGGTGCCGATGCCCACGGCGGGCAACTGTCTCTTCGGTTCCATGACCGGCGACTGCGCAAACAGCATCCCCGACGTAATCGCTGATCTGCAGGCAGGAGGAATTACGGTAAGTCCCGCTAGTTTGAACATCGCCGGTTGCGCGCTCTCCGGTGCGACCGTTACTTGTAATGGAACAGGCTTCCCGACAAATAACAATCCGAACATCAATATCCCGAATGGTTTCGCCAATGACGTAACCGTTCATAACGGTATTGGCAAAATTGACGCCAACATTAGTCAGAGCAGCCACATCAGCGGAATGTACTTCTTTGGCAACAACACTGGCACGGTTGAAGACTTTTCTGAGTTGCAATCGCGCTGGCGGTCACACATTCACACGCGAGCCCAGGTAGTGGGCGGGAATTGGGCGTGGACCCCGAGTACCCGATGGGTCAATGAGCTGCGCGTGGGCTATAACCGGCTCTACCAACCGACTTTGCCTGGCGATCTCAACACGCCTGGAACCAGCTACGGGCTCGACACCGGCGTATCGGGACCATACACAGGTGGATTGCCGCGTATTGGTTTTGGCGGCTATTTCACCACGCTTGGCGCCTTCAAGTGGCCGAAGTTCCAGGGGCCCGATTCAATCACTCAAGTCATCGATCACGTTTCCTACACCGCGGGCAAACACTCGATCAAGTTCGGCGGCGAGGTGCATTACAGCAACGTGAGAAACGCCGCGTACGGGAACGCGCGAGGCAGCATAAACTTTCTCGGCGGCGTGTTGAGTCCTGGTCCTCCTCCCAACAATGCACCTCCGCCTTCGACCCCACTCGAGGATTTTTTTGCGGGCTTGCCCTTTAAGTCAACCTTGGAGGTGGGGAATCCGACATTGCAACTCCATAACTGGGCCTATGGCGCATTCATCCAGGATGACTGGCGCGCCACGAAGAATCTGACTCTGAACGTCGGAGTCCGATACGAGTACAGCACGGTTCTGCAGGAAGCTCACGACCTACTCGGTAACTTTGACCCGAACTTCGGCCTGGTGCAGGTGAAGACGGGCACGCATCCGATCTCGAGCCTCTACCAACCGGATCATACGAACTTCGCGCCGCGCTTCGGATTTGCTTGGGACACCAACGCCAGGGGAAACACGGTGATCCGCGGCGGAGGTGGTCTGGTTTACGAAACCGTAAACTGGCAATCTTTCATCGCTTTCAATAATGCGTTTGGCCCAGGCAGCGTCCCGACGGGCGGCCTCTACTCGGGCACGCCGATCGACCCGGGCGGTACGATCCAAACGGGAAACGTCCTCACCAAGAATTTCTTGAACGAAAACCCGTTCAGCACGGCTGTGACCTGGGACAATTCACCGGTCTTCAATACCACGCTCGACTGCACCCCGCCGAATCCTTGCCCGGTGATGACCGTGGACCGGAACCTGACCACGCCCTACGTCTGGAACTGGAGCCTCAGCGTGCAACACGCATTTACTCCGAACCTTACGCTGGAGCTGGCCTATGTAGGCAACCACGGTGAGAATTTAGTTGGCATTCGCGACATCAACCAGCCTCCGGTAGGCTCGGGCTGGGGAACCGGCCCCGGCGGGGAACTCACTCTCTGCCTGCAGAGTGCCCCTCTCTACGACAACTGTTTCGCCAATACCAATGGAGGTGAAACGACGAATGAACCCTTCGTTAATCAGTTCCCTTACCTGAGCAACATCTTCCAGATGGGTAACGTTTACCGCTCGAACTACAACGGTCTGCAAGTCACGCTAAACTCGCGCAACTATCACGGGTTGTCGATGGTGGCCGGTTATTCCTATTCCCATTCTCTCGATGACGTGAGCGCAAACTGGGATTTTGGTTATGGATCGGGACTACCGCAGAACGCTCATAATCCGGGCGGTGACTATGCCAACAGCGATTTCGATGTGCGTCATCGCCTCACGCTTTCAGTAACCTATGCCATTCCCGGCAAGAAGGGCTACGCCCAGAGCCTCGAAGGTTGGGAACTGAACTCGATCGTTACCTTGCAGAGCCCGCAGTACTGGGGCGCGATGGATGAGGGAACCGATGCTGCAGGGGTAGGCGCGCTGCCCGTTAGTCCTCCGGCAAACAGCCCCATACGGTGGGATTTCTTTGGCAACCCGAATGATTTCAAATCGGGGCCAAACGGAACTCCGAAGTACACCGTAGGATCGCCCGGCGGCTTGCCTTCCGCCTGCACAAACAAAGCTCTCGCGGTGGACGGCGGAAGTCCCGGAGCTGCAACCGCCGCAGTCAATCTGTTCGGCTGCTACGCCGAAGGCAACTCCGTCATGATTCCTCCGGCACTCGGAACCTTCGGCACCATGGGACGCAACATCTTTCCCGATTCAGGGTTTCGCAACCTGGATTTCTCCGTGGCCAAGAACTGGCATTTTAGCGAGCGCTTCCGCGCACAGTTCCGGGCGGAGTTCTTCAACATTTTCAACCATCCCAACTTCGCCAATCCATATGGCGGACAGAATGGTTTCGGCTTCAATGATCCGTCCGCGCCCGGTTTCGGATGCGGTTGTGCCACTCCTGATATAGCCGCCGCCAACCCGGCCGTGGGTTCAGGAGGCCCGCGCTCGGTGCAGCTGGGATTGAAGCTATCGTTCTGATTGCCTCAAGCATTGCAGATGGGTCGGAAATGCCTGGTCCGACCCCATCTTGATTTCAATCCGAAAGGAATTTAGTTCAGTGTCCGTATCCTTCGAGAGTCGTTGCCCGCCCTTCCCGTTCATCCTGTCCTTAGCTGTTTTTCTCGCTGTCATCATTCCCCCGAAAGTCCGGTGTTTTGCACAGGAGCACGCCGAGCGCACTATCGACGAGATCAAGACTGAAGCGATTCACCGCGCCGAAGTCGGGCAGTATCCTCTCATCGGCCTTGACGCCGGCGATGTGCGGGAAGCGCTCAACTCGGTTCAAACACGCGATAAAGATGAGTGGGCGGCAGCGTTTATGGCGGTTGCCGATCGCTACATGAACGAGGCCAAGTCGCTGGAGAAAACCGATCCGGCCAAAGCCAATGCCGATTACATCCGCGCGTGGCGGCTTTATTCGTTCGGACGCTGGCCCATCCCCGCCTCTCCCGGCAAGCAGCGCTCCTACGAAAAAGCGCTAGAGGCTTTCCGCGCTCACGCTCGCTTCTTTGATCCGCCGATGGAGATCGTGAAAATTCCATTCGAAGGAAAAGAGATCATCGGCTATCTTCGTCTGCCGAAAAATGCAGCTGGACCGGTGCCGCTCGTGCTCGCGGTGAATGGATTGGATAGTCGTAAAGAGGATTTGGCTGAGAGTTTCGGTGCAATCCTTCCTTTCGGCGTTGGGTATCTGGCCGTCGATGGGCCAGGCACTGGACAGAATCCGATCAAGGTCAGTGAAAATGCGGATCGCATGCTCTCGCGCGTCCTTGATTACATCGCCACCCGTCCCGAAATCGATAAAAACCGCATTGCCATGCACGGCGTGAGTTGGGGTGCTTATTGGGCGACGAAGATGGCGATTGTCGAGCGGGCCCGGTTGAGGGGAGCGAGTGCGCAGTCGCCGCCGGTCGACACTTTTTTTCAAAAAGAATTTCTGATGAATTCGTTGATCGGCAACCGCGAATATCTCTTCGATCAGGTGCCTGCCCTCATGGCGATTTTCGACAACGTGCATACCATCGACGAAATGGCCGAAGAGTTGCCGAAGATGTCGCTCGTCAAACAGGGACTGCTGGGCAAGCCGATGGCGCCCATGCTCATTCTCGCTGGAGTCAAAGATACGCAGGTTCCAATTTCCGACATCTACCTGCTGCTCAGCAAGGGCGATGTGCCAAAGACAGGATGGATCAACCCTTTGGGCGGCCATTTGGGGCGGCAAGTCGGAGTTTGGCCCGATCCCCGCATATTCAAAGAAGTAATCATTCCGTGGCTGGTGCGCGTGCTCGAACCCGAACCGGCGAGATAAGCGAAAGAAATGACGGAGACGCTTACACCCGCGCCGGCAGTGTCTGCCAGCGCCGCCACATCCCGCAAGACGCCCTTCTATCGCGTCCTGTGGGTGCAGGTGCTGGTGGCGATTGTGCTGGCGATTGTGCTTGGCTACGTCGATCCCGCTCGCGCGATTGCGATGAAGCCGTTGGGCGATGCTTTCATCCGCATGATCACGATGATCATCACGCTGATCATCTTCTGCACGGTGGTCACCGGAATCGCCGGGATGGAGAACCTGAAAAAAGTCGGCCGCGTCGGTGGACTGGCGCTCCTCTACTTCGAAATTGTTTCCACAGTGGCGCTGCTGATCGGACTCGTAGTCGGCAACATCGTGCATCCGGGCAGCGGGTTTAACGTCAATGTCGCGACCCTCGACGCCAAATCCGTCGAGAATTATGCCGGCCAGGCGAAAGCCCAGAGCGTCACCGAATTTCTGATGCACATCATTCCGACGACCGTCGTCGACGCCTTTGCCAGAGGAGATATTCTCGAAGTAGTTTTTGTGGCGTTGCTCTTCGGCTTCGCGCTGTCGGCCGCCGGGGCACGGGCGAAACCGCTGGTCGAACTGATCGAATCCCTCACTCATGTGGTTTTCCGAATAGTGAGCATTCTGATGATCTTCGCACCTATCGGGGCTTTCGGCGCGATGGCTTATACGGTGGGCAAGTTCGGCCTGGCTTCGCTCGGCCCGCTCGCCAAGTTGATTGCAACTTTCTGGCTTACATCGATGCTCTTCGTTGTGCTCGTGCTCGGCGCGATCGCGTGGGCAGCCCGCTTTAACATTTTTCGATTCCTCGCTTATATCAAGGAAGAGATCCTCTTGGTGTTGGCTGTGAGTTCGTCGGAGATCGCGATCCCGACTTTAATGGCAAAGCTGGAGAAACTCGGCTGCTCGAAGTCGCTGGTGGGGTTGATTGTCCCAACCGGATTTACTTTCAATACTGATGGAACCAGCCTCTACATGACCATGGCGGCTTTGTTCGTCGCGCAGGCCACTAATACCCACCTAACTCTGGTCCAGGAACTTACGATCCTCTCTGTAGCTGTACTTACTTCGAAGGGAGCCAGCGGCGTGCAAGGCGCATCTTTCATCGCGCTGGTGGCGACACTTTCGGTGATTCCTGCGATACCCGTTGCCGGCATGGCATTAATCCTCGGAATCGATCGCTTCCTGAGTATGTTTAGAGCCTTGGTGAACATGATTGGAAACGGAGTAGCAACGCTTGTCCTGGCACGCTGGGAGGGGGAATTGTCTAGCGAAACACTCCGGCAACGCTTAGCTCAGCCCTCATAAGCCATCATCTGCATTTTGTCATTTTTTCGCGGCCCACCCGGCGCACCCGCGAAATTCTCTAATCTTTGAGTTTTCAACGGTGTTACCATCGACTTGCCGTTCACTAACTTTCTGACCCAAGCATCGCGGATGACTCGATCCTCGCGCGCCGTCGCCTCGCCCCGCATCGTCAACATTGCAGATTTGCGCAAACTTGCTTGCCGACGCACGCCCGCAGCCGTCTTCGACTATCTCGATGGGGGCGCGGAGGGCGAAGTCACGCTGCGCGAAAATTGCCGCGTCTTCGAAGATGTCACTTTTCGCCCCCGGCATGCCGTCGCATTCGCCGAATGCAACTTGCGCACGCGCGTTCTCGGCTTCGATCTCGCGGTGCCATTCATGCTCGCTCCTGTCGGCTATAGCCGCTTGATGCATCCCGTCGGCGAAGTGGGAGCGGCGCGCGCCGCCGGAAACGCAGGCACGGCCTATATTCTCTCCACCATCTCAGGACACAAGCTTGAGGATGTCAAAGCTGCCTCCACTGGCCCCGTCTTCTATCAACTCTATCTGATGGGTGGACGCGGAGCCGCCGAATCCACATTGGAACGCGCGCGGGTCGCCGGATTTGCCGCACTCGCGGTCACCGTCGATACCGCTGTCTCGGGAATTCGCGAGCGCGATTTTCGCAACGGCATGAAGGAATTGGTCAGTGGTGGCCCGCTTGACAAAATCCCGTTTCTTCCGCAGATCCTCTCGCGTCCACGTTGGCTTATGAGTTTTCTGCTCGATGGCGGTTTGCCGGCGCTGCCCAATGTCGTCATTCCCGGCAAAGGTCCTATGAAACTCCTCGACGTGGCCGCCGCGCTCGCCGAATCTACCGTTACCTGGAGCGACCTCACATGGATTCGAAAAACATGGCCCGGCCCGATCATTATCAAGGGCATCCTGACGCCCGACGATGCGCGCCGCTCCGTCGACGAGGGTGCCGCGGCGATTGTGGTCTCCAATCATGGCGGGCGCCAGCTCGATTGCGTTCCCGCTTCGTTGCGAGTGTTGTCCGAAATTGCCAAGGCCGTCGGCGGGCAAACCGAAATTCTGATGGATGGAGGAATTCGCCGCGGCTCCGACATCGTCAAAGCAATTTGCCTGGGCGCGCGCGCCGTGCTCTGCGGACGCGCCTATGCCTATGGTCTCGCCGCCGCGGGAGAAGCTGGGGTTAACCGCGCCATCGAGATTCTGAGCGCCGATCTCGACCGTACGATGCGGCTGCTCGGCTGCGCATCTGCCGCCGAGCTTGATCGTTCTTACGTTAATTTTCCGTCCATCTGGGGCGCCAACTAGCTGAGATATTGTTGTCGGTGCGTTAGAATCCCGCAGGGAGATAACCGTGCATCGTCGCGAATTTAATCTGGCTCTTGTCAAAGTGTCGGCGGGAGCTTGGTTGACCCCGCGTCTGCTCGCCCAAGCGCTCGGCAATTCGGCCGACGACGCGCCGGCCGCGATTGCCGCACTTTACAAAAATGCGGTGGTCATCGATTCGCTCTGCGGCCCGCTCGTCGACATGGATGCGCCACCGAAGCCTGAGATACTGCAAGCGGTGCGGCAATCGGGCATCACCGCCATCAACTTCACCATCTCTGACCCGACCTTCGAGGTCACAGTCGGCAACATCGCCGTCGTCGAACAACTGGTCGACGAACATCCTGAAGTCTTTCTCATCGTGCGCCGCCATTCCGACATTGCCCGCGCCAAGCGCGAAAATAAAATCGGGATTCTGCCGGGCTTTCAGTACACATCGTTTCTCGAGGAAAAGCCCGAGCGCATCGAAATGTTTCGCCGCTTGGGCGTGCGCATCATGCAGCTCACTTACAACAATCGCAGCATCTTTGGCGATGGATGCCTCGAGCCGGGCAACGCCGGCCTGAGCAAGGCGGGAATTGCCGCGGTGAAAAAAATGAACGACCTCGGAGTAGCCGTCGACCTCAGTCACAGCGGCTACCGCACCACTTCCGAGGGCATCTCGCAATCGGCCAAGCCGGTGCTGATCACGCATGCCGGATGCGCCGCTGTCTATGCTCACCCGCGCAACAAGCCTGACGAGGTTCTCAAATCGCTGGCCGATCGCGGCGGCTATTTCGGCGTCTATCTCATGCCTTATGTGGTCGCCTCGCCGACTATCCCCACCCGCGAACATGTCCTTGATCACGTTGTGCACGCCATCAATGTGTGCGGAGCCGATCACGTCGGCATCGGGTCGGACGGTTCTATCCAGAAGACCGTGCTCACGGCCGAACAAAAAGCCGCATTTGACGAAGACATTGCGCGCCGCAAAAAACTGGGCATCGGCGCTCCCGGTGAGGATCGCTATCCCTACGTGCCCGACCTCAATGGACCCGATCACATGGAAATAATAGCCATCGAACTCGCGAAGCGCGGACAGCCGTCGGCGGTGATCGAGAAAGTTCTGGGTGCAAACTTCGAGCGAGTGATCGGCGAGATTTGGGGCACTGCTTAGGAATCACGCGAGTTTCGAATACTCGTTCTGCGGCCGCGTCGAACCCGGATACGCGTCGAACCCGGATAACCTGTCAGCAGATGCCGGATGAACGAAATGCGTTATGCACCCTCTCTTTCGGGTGCGATCTCGCGGGCACTGCTTCGAAGTCGCGATTTTAAAGAAAGGTTGGGTAGCGCCGCCACTCCCAACCAAAACGCTTGCGCTATCAGGAAATAGTAGTTACAGAATGCCTGCTTGCTGCTGGAAAACAACAGCAGCAAGGATACCGCGTAAGCCGCCGCAAACGTCGCCGCATTGCAGATTCCCGTTCGTAAGGCCCACACAATAAACGCCAGCAAAAGGACGGGACCGATCTTCAAGAAAATCGGATAGGGTACGGCGAAACTCAGCGACTGCGGACGAAATGGTTGGGCCAGGTGGAACAGAACCAGGTCGTGCCACAGACCACGAAAATTCCAGATCGCAAACGGCAGCAGAGTAGACGCGACTACCAGCGATGCGGTACCCAGCAATTTCCCATAGGACTTCCATGGAGATGGGTGGATCAGCCCCGCCAGAAACGGCAACGCCAACACGTTGTATTGTTTCGAGGCGAGGAAGAGCCCCAAGGCGATCGGTAGCCACCGGCATTTTTTCACCGCTGCATACAACGTCGCGCTGAGGGTCATCAGAACCAGCGGTTCAGTCCAGCACATTATCTCTACGTAGAAAGTGAGAGGGTTCAGCAGCAGCAAAGCCGCGATCCACACGCTCCGCCAGTTCGGGGTCATCGAAAAGAGAAGCCAGGCCGAGATCGTCACCGCCAAAATGTATGAATATCGGACGTCGCCCAGGCAATAACCTGGCAGTGCCCAGAAAAGCGTGAGCGGAGGGTATTGAAAGCCGATTTGTACGCGGCCATTGACGACCATTCCCGGCCCGTAGAAGTTATAGCGCGAGCCGTAAATGTCAGCCTGCGTCGTGCCAAACGGATCGACGCCGTGCAGCAGGTTCTTGCAGGCATCGCGCTGAAATGTGTAAGTGTCGATCGCGGGGAGCCAGTGCTTACAGATAACAATCGCCACTGCACCGTGAACGAGAATCAGGCAGGCCAACATCAACCAGATGCGGCGCGAGGCCGTTGGGATAGGATCAGCCGCGGTCTCTGCTTGGACGGGCTGCGCTTTCGACGAACGCGCCATCGCCCCGACGCCGAACAGGATCGCGAGAAACACCATGATCAATCCCGCGGTGAGGCTGCTTCCCCAGAGATAGCTCATGGTTCCTGCCAGCACCCAGAATCCGGCGCAGGCGAGGAGAAAGGCGGGGGAATATTCGCGCTCGGGGAGCGGCCTTGGGATCGGCGTTGGACTGGTTGACATCTGAGCTTTGCTCCCTGGTCCTCTAACTTTCGCTCGCAACTAACGGGCGCACGTCACCGGCTATAATAATTGCCGCGACAGCAAACTCGCCGTGAGCTCTGCTTCCAGAAAGCCGCCTGAGTACCACAGCGCCGAAGCCGAGCGCCGTCTCGCCTACTTCAAAGAGCGTGGCGAACAAATTGTCACCACCATTTGCGACTTGGTCGAAATCGAATCGCCCAGCGACAATAAGGTTGCGGTCGATCGCGTGGCCGAGGCTGTAGCGGAGAAATTCTCGCGTCTTGGCGGAGAGATTCGTTTTCATCGCGCGAAGGATTTCGGCAGCCACCTGCAAGTCAACTTTGGAGGCAGGTCGGCGAAGCCGGTGCTGCTGCTGGGCCATTACGACACGGTGTATGCGCTAGGCACGCTCGCCACGATGCCTTGTCGCGTTGCGGGTGATAAGCTCACTGGACCGGGCGTTCTCGACATGAAATCGGGAATTGCGTTGATGCTGCATGCGTTGGCGGCGCTCCAGGAATGGCATAGGGAGGGCGGCTTGCTGCGTCCCGTGACTGTGCTGCTGGTTTCAGACGAAGAAGTTGGCAGCGGTTCTTCGCGCGCGATTACAGAAGCGCTGGCCAAGAGAGCAGCCGCAGTGCTGGTGCTCGAGCCGTCGTATGGGCGAGAAGGTGCGGTGAAGACGGCGCGCAAGGGCGTTGGCGATTATCTCCTCAAAGTCACCGGCAAGGCGGCGCACGCGGGGCTGGATTTCAAGAAGGGCGTCAACGCGATTCGCGAGCTGGCGCGGCAGATCGAGAAGATCTCGGGCTTTACCGATCTGAAGAAGGGGTTGACGGTGAATGTCGGAGTGGTGAGTGGAGGGTCGCGGACGAATGTGGTTCCGGCGCAGGCTGAGGCGCAGATTGACGTGCGGATTGCGCGCCTGAAGGACGCGGCTGGAATCGATAAGAAGATGCGCAGGCTGCGCCCTTTTAATGGCCAATGCAAGATCGAGATTAGCGGAGGGATCAATCGGCCGCCGATGGAGCGGACTGCTGGAGTAGCGGCATTGTATGTGCAGGCCGCGGCGATTGCGCGCGAATTGGGATGGAAGCTCGGGGAAGCAGCGGTTGGCGGAGGTTCTGACGGCAATTTCACGGCGGGACTCGGGATTCCGACGCTGGATGGCCTTGGAGGCGTCGGCGACGGAGCGCATGCTACACATGAACACATACTGATCTCGGAGTTGCCGCGGCGCGCCGCGCTGATTGCGGGGTTGATCGAGCGCGCCTGATCTGGGATCGGTCGGGGGAGGCCGAATGAACAACTGGACGACTTCCTGTGACTGACGGCACAGTGCTCTTTGACCTTTGGGTGCGCACTAACCTAGAATTCAATTTGGGGTGTTTGCGGGAGCCTTGTCTGGAGGCCCGTGCGAACGCCACTGGAGGATTTATGGGTGAAGGACTGTTTCAACCGCTGCATATTCTGTTGATTATCGGGATCGCGCTGCTACTGTTCGGGCCAAGCAAGTTTGCCGACCTGGGCAAAGGGCTGGGCGAAGGTATACGCAATTTCAAGTCATCGATGAAAGACCCTGAGGAAAAGCCGAAAGAGACACCGAAACCGCCTGCGGCGTAGTTCGCGGTTCCCGGTTCTCATTTTTCGGTGGAACCGAGAACCGAAGCGTGTAAGTTGACTTCCTCCAGCATGCGAAAGACCAGAGCTACCGGCAATCCCACCACGTTGAAGTAGTCTCCTTCTATCCTTGGAATCCAGCGCGACGCGATGCCTTGAATTGCGTAGGCTCCTGCTTTGTCCATCGGTTCGCCGCTTGCGATGTAGTCGGTAATCTCTTTCTCGGTAAGTTCGTTGACTGCCACCAGCGTCGTTTCGCTGGCGACTGAGATGTGCCCCTTGAACGCCAGACAGACTCCTGTGATCACCTGATGCTTGCGGCCGGAAAGCAGGTGCAACATGCGCGCGGCGTCTTCGGCGTCGGATGGTTTGCCAAGCAGTTGGTGATCGATCGTAACTACGGTGTCGGCTCCGAGGACGACATGGTGCGGACGCTGACTGGCTACTGCGAGTGCCTTTTCGCGGGCGAGGCGTTCGGCGCAGTGCTGCGCAGATTCTCCTGGTGATACTGCTTCAACGATGTGCGCAGGCAGCACTTCGAACGGGATTCCGGCGTTGCGCAATAATTCCTGGCGACGCGGCGAAGCCGAGGCTAGCACGAGCATGAGGGGACATTCTCGGTTCAATATCAATCGTTACATTGCCTAAACCGTTCGCGGGCGTGGGGCGCCCGCGCCCCACACAAACCAAAAGCTACTCCAGCGCTTCGGGTTCGATGGAGATATCTTTTTCGCCTTTGGCGCGTTTTTCCCAATATTTTTTTACCCAGGCTTCGTAGCTTTTGCCGGCGGCGGTGTCGCGTCCGGTGAAGGCTATGGCTGCGATTTCGGAGTAGGGAATCGCGGGGCGATCGTTGCTGGTTGCCAGCATCAGGCGAACTACCGAGGTCTCTAGCGTGGGGCCGATGCGGCGGTCGAAGAGGTATCCGGTGATTTCGGCTGTATTCTTTCGGGTGATGGTTACGTCGCCGCGATAGTCGAAGGCTTTTTCTATGACGGCTCGAATGTCGGCTTCGGCGGCTAGTTGCGGAATCCAACCTTGAAGATTTTCGCGCTCGAATCCGGGGACGACTTCGAGATCATCACTTGGCAGATCGTGGCTGGGGAGTTCGCGGGTCGCGCTCGGCGGCGGCGCAACTGCTGGCGCTCCGTGCGGCAGCAGAGGATCGTGCCCGTGTTCGCGTCCGCTCATGCGTGACTTTCTTCGGGTTGCTGGGCGTTTGCGTTCGACTGAATCTGCGCGTCTATCTGCACTAGCGGATTGTAGGAATGCACGGGGCGCACTTCGCGATCTAGGTCGGCTAGGGCGTCTTTATCGGGGTAGAGCGAGAAGGTTGCCTTGACTGTGTCGGCGAATCCGCGAAGCGAGCCGAAGGTGTCATCGACTGATGAGGGCTCGTAGCCGCAATGCACCATGCAATTCGCGCACTGCGGATTGCCGGACTCGGTGCCGTAGCTTGCCCATTCGGTCGTTTCCATCAATTCTTTGTAGGACTCGGCGTAGCCGTCTTGCAGCAGGTAGCAGGGCTTTTGCCATCCGAAGATGTTGTAGGTCGGCATTCCCCAGGGCGTGCATTTGTAGGTGCGCTTGCCCATTAGATATTCGAGGAAAAGGGGCGACTGATTGAAGCGCCAGGTTTTTTTGCGATTCGAAAGCATGGCGCGGAACATGCGTCTTATGCGGGCGCGCCCCATGAAATGCTTCTGGTCGGGAGCTTTGTCGTAAGAGTATCCAGGCGAGACCATCATGCTCTCGACGCCGACTTCCATCATCTCGTCGAAGAATTTGCGCACGCTGTTGGGATCGGCTCCGTCAAATAGAGTCGTGTTTGTGGTCACGCGAAAACCGGCTGCTACGGCGGCGCGAATTCCGTCGAGGGCGAGATCGTATCCACCTTCGCGGCATACGGAAAAATCGTGGTGCTCTTTTTCTCCATCGACGTGCACGGAGAAGCTCAGATATTTGCTGGGCTTGAACAGATGCAGCTTTTCTTTGAGCAAGAGCGCGTTGGTGCAGAGATAGATATATTTCTTGCGCGCCACAAGGCCTTCAACAATCTTGTCGATTTCGGGATGCATCAGCGGCTCGCCGCCTGGGATGGAGACCATCGGAGCGCCACATTCGTCGACGGCTTTGAAGCAGTCTTCCGGGGAGAGATCCTTTTTCAGGATGTGGGCGGGGTACTGGATCTTGCCGCATCCGGCGCAGGCCAGGTTGCAGCGGAACAGCGGCTCGAGCATGAGCACGAGCGGATAGCGCTTGCGTCCGGCTAGCTTCTGGCGCAGAACGTATGAGGCTACTGTCCACATCTGGGAAACGGGAACTGCCATTGCTCCTCTTTCGTCTTCCTCTGACAGAATGTTTTTCTATTCTACCGGATTTGGGGAGGGCAGTCGTTGGTCGATGTCGTTCGTCGTTGGCAAACCTGGGAACTGGCCGAGCTTGAGCTGGGTGTTGTTCTGGTTGATCTTTTCGTTTCTCGAAAAGGTGCCAATTACTATCTTGCTACCCCTACCCCGTTCCCCCTCCTCCTCGATCTTTTGGAATCATGGATTTGGGAGGAAAATCCCACTTGATCCTCGAGTTTGTAGGGGGGGGGTTTTGCGTAAATTATTTAGAACTAATAACTTAGCTACGATTTCCGCTTCGTTTGTGATAAAAGGCTTGCCAGAATGGGAATTGCGGAGCCTGGCGTAAAAGAGCGGAGCACTTGCGGCAGCGCCGTTCACGCTTCCATGTGTCGCCGGCGGCCACGCAGAAGGCTGTGCTGACTGAACAGCTGGTTTGTGATGAATTCCGCTTGCCGAAGTGGCCAATCGCATGGCAGCGGGGTCGGAGAACGCAAGGTCTTTCGACTGCGCGGCTGCTTCGCTTCGCGGAGCTGCCACTTCGCCCAAGATGACAATTCTTAGGTGGTGTGAAGACCCACTCATTCACAGAGGACGCGAACGAGTGGGGTACCCGGCTCTGATCTAGATTTTTTCGAAGAAGTGGGCGGTTTTTTTGCCGGCTTCTTCGGTGTAGTAGACGGTGACCTTGGCCGATTTCTCGGTTCCCTTGGCGATGTCTTTGCCGGCGTCGGCGGTGGCGTGGCCGGAGAGCTTGAAGGTTTCCTCGGTGCCATCGGCGGTTTTGACGGCCACGGTTTTCGCGGCGCGATCGATGTGGGTGACGGTTCCGTCGACCGACTTGAGGCCATCTTTGCCAACGTGATCGACCTCGACGGCGGTTTTGTCGGCGCCTTTTTCGCTGTAGTGGGCGACTACGTCTGTGCCTTCCTTGAGTCCGTGAAAGGTGTCTTTGGCGCCCATGGCGGTGTCGTTGGCTCCGGCTTTGACACCGTGGACGGTGGTTTTATCGACAAACTTGACGGTGTGCTCGGTGCCGTCTTTGGTTTTGACGACCATTGTTTTGGTGGCGGAGTCGAGCTTGGTGATGGTTCCGTGGACGGCGCTGACCACGTCGTCTGCGGCCCAGGCGAATGCGCTTACCAGCAGAAGGGCGAGAGATGCCCGGACTATTTTCTTCATCGTGCAGTCTCCTTTACGTCGGTTGGAAATTCTAATGCTTGGCCCCGAGATGAGTTCGTCCATATTAATCTCTTCGGCTTTTCACGGGCAATCCTGGGCAGCCGCGCGGATCGCAAGAGCAAATGCACTAGGTCCTTCGCTTCGCTCAGGATGACAATGCTGATTTATGTGATGTAAATGTGGAGTTCGCGGCTAGATTTTTTGCAGGCGCTGGACGTCGTGGACGCCGGGGATTTGTCTTACTCCGTCCATGATTTTTTGGAGGTGTTTCAGGTCGGCGATTTCCAGGACCACGTCGACGCAGGCCTGGCCGTTCTCGCTGCGTGATTCCATGCTGCGGATATTGGTTTTGGTGTCGCTGATGACGGCGGTGATCTGTTTGAGCATGCCCCAACGGTCATCGCAGAGGAGAGTGATTTTTACGGGATAGGAAACGGGCTGACCGTCTTTGTCTCCGGCCCAGAGGACGTCGATGCGGCGGTCGGGTTCGTAGAGGAGGTTGGTGACGTTCGGACAATTGATGGAGTGGACGGCGACGCCTTTGCCGCGGGTGACGTAGCCGACGATGGACTCTCCGCGAATGGGATTGCAACAGCGGGCGCGATAGACGAGGAGATCGCCTTGTCCACGGACGACGATGGCGTTACTGTCGGCGCCGAAGACGCGGCGGACCACGCTGGAAATGCCGCTCGATATGCCGCTGGAGAGGCCGTGGGTGTCTTGGGGATCAGCCATCGGTTCAGCGCCGGCGGGGGCGAATTTGGCTAGGACTTGGCGGGCTGAGTATTTTCCGTAGCCGATGCCGGCCATCAGGTCGTCGGGACGGCCGAGGCCGTATTCGGCGGCGACTCGCTGCATGTCGGCTTCTTTTATTTCTTTGAGCGAGATGCGATATTTACGGGCTTCTTTTTCGATCAGCTTGCGGCCGATTTCGATGGCGCGCTCGCGCTGGTGGACGTTGAGCCAGTGCTTGATTTTGTTACGGGCGCGGGAAGATTTGACGATGGCGAGCCAATCGCGGCTGGGCTTGTGACCCGCCTGAGTGATGACTTCGACGATGTCACCGGAGTGGAGCTTGTGGCGCAGAGGGACCATGCGCCCGTTGACTTTGGCGCCGGTGCAACTGTGTCCGACTTCGGTGTGGATAGAGTAGGCGAAATCGATGGGCGTGGATTCGCGCGGCAGAACCAGAACTTTTCCTTTCGGCGTGAAGGTGTAGACCTCTTCGGGATAGAGATCGACTTTCAGGGTGGAGAGGAATTCGCTGGGGTCGGAAACGTCGCGCTGCCACTCGACTACTTGACGCAGCCACGCCAGGCGCTGCTCGTCTTCGGCGGAGACGGGGCCATCTTTATATTTCCAGTGGGCGGCGATGCCCTCTTCGCACATCTTGTGCATTTCTTCGGTACGAATCTGGATTTCGAAAGTCTCGCCGGTTTCGGTGATGACGGAAGTGTGCAGCGACTGGTAGAGATTGGGCCGCGGCATGGCGATGAAATCTTTTATGCGGCCGGGCACCGGTCGCCAGAGATTGTGAATGATGCCGAGAACGGCGTAGCAATCCTGCACGGAGTTGGTGATGACGCGCATGGCGTAGAGATCGTAGACCTGATCGACACTGATGCGTTGGCGCTGGAGTTTTTTGTGAATGCTGTAGAGGCGCTTGATGCGGCTCTCGACGCGTCCGGTGATTCCGGCTTCTTTGAGGCCGTCGCGAAGGACGCCTTCGACGCGGGCCATGAAAGCTTCGCCTTCCTTGCGGCGCGACTCGACGGCGGCGCGGACTTGCTCGTATCCGATGGGATCGAGATATTTGAAGCCGAGGTCTTCGAGTTCGCCGCGAATTTTGCCCATGCCCAGGCGGTGGGCGATGGGCGCGTAGATTTCGAGAGTCTCGCGGGCGATTTTCTGCTGACGATCGGGATCGAGATGCTCGAGGGTGCGCATGTTGTGCAGGCGGTCAGCGAGCTTGATGAGGACGACGCGGATGTCGTCCACCATGGCGAGCATCATCTTGCGGAGGTTCTCGGCTTGCGCTTCTTCGCGCGATGAGAAATCGATTTTGCTGATCTTGGTGACGCCTTCGACGATGTGGGCGACTTGCTCGCCGAATTCCTGGCGGATTTCGACGGTGGTGACCGAGGTGTCTTCTACGGAATCGTGGAGGAGGCCGGCGGCGATGGAGACGGAATCCATTTTCATGTCGGCGAGAACGTTGCCGACTTCGAGGGGGTGGACGAGGTAAGGTTCGCCGGAGGCACGGGATTGTCCGGCGTGATGCTTCTGGGAGAATTCGTAGGCTTTTTTTACGAGATCGAGGTCGTCGTTGGGACGGTTCTCACGGAGCTTTTTCATCAGCTCGCGGAAGCGGGTTACGGTGAGTACGTTGGTCGCGATCTGTTGGCGCAACGTCGCCATGATCGATTTTAACGCAGGGGAGCAAGAATCACCGCCGAGACGCGGAGGGGCCGGAGGGGGCGGAGAAAGGCAGTGGGGGCTGCTAGAGTACGAGGGAGCGAGCTTGCTTCATTGGTAGTTGAGTTTTTGACTAAGGGCAGCGGGGCGGGGCGGCCGCTTCACGCCTCACTTTTCACACTGCGCTAGCTTTGGGAGGTTGGTTTTGAGAGTGCTGGTTAGCGGGGCTTCGGGGCTGATTGGGCGGGCGCTGCTTCTTTCGTTTCCCCAAGCTACTGAGGTTGTGCGGCTGGCGCGGGGAACGAGTTCGGGCTCGGGGCAGGTGTCTTGGGAGCCTTCGGCTCCGTTGCTTCCGGCGGCGGTTTCTGGGTTCGACGCCGTGGTGCATCTGGCGGGGGAGAGTGTGGTGGGACGCTGGACAAATGAAAAGAAGAGCGCGATTCGCGAGAGTCGCGTGCTAGGAACGCGGAATCTGGCTGCTGCATTGGCGCAGTGCGAGGCGAAACCGCGCGTGTTTGTTTGCGCATCGGCGATCGGGTTTTATGGGGATCGCGGGGATGAAGTATTGCGGGAAGAGAGTGCCTCGGGGCGAGGCTTTCTGTCCGAGGTTTGCAGGGAGTGGGAGGATGCTAGCCAGATGGCGGCGGAGGCTGGGATCCGCACGGTGAACATGCGGACGGGGCTGGTGCTGAGCGTTCGGGGTGGGGCGCTCGCGAAGATGTTGACTCCCTTCAAGCTCGGGCTAGGCGGACGGCTTGGATCGGGGCGGCAGTGGATGAGCTGGATTCATGTTGACGACATGGTGGGCGCGATTCAGCATGCGATGGGGATTGAGTCGCTGGCGGGGCCGGTGAATCTGGTGGGGCCGGATCCGGTGCGGAATGGGGAATTTACTGAGGTGCTGGCGTCGGTACTTAAGCGTCCGGCATTTTTTCCGGTGCCGGAGGTGGCGCTGCGGGCGGTTTTCGGCAGGCAGGCGGCGGACGAGATGTTTTTGGCCAGCCAGCGGGTTCGGCCGGGGAAGCTTGCCTCTAGCGGGTATGGGTTTCGGTTTCGCGAGTTGCGGGCGGCGCTGGAGGATCTGGTTTTATGAACTGTGATGTGGGATTTCGATGATTGCCGGCGGCTGGGCAGCTGAGGGCACCTGCCCCCATGCGAGACTCGCGCACCTCGCACCGTTAGTTGATTTTCAAGAGGCGATTCTTCGCCATTGTAGCGGTCGGCGAGACACCCGCCGGACAGCCGCCGGGACGGCGGCGCTACAATCGTCGCTCCTGAAATCGATCTATTTTTCGGGCGCGGTGGGTTGGACATGGGTCCGGGTGATCCGATCGTGCCAGCACAATTCGTGCTGGTCGATGAAGCACCAGAGGAAGCCGAGTCCGGCGGAAAAGGCGGAGAGAAAGGACGCGAACACGCGCCAGCGGCGCGCGCTTCGACTGAGAGGGGAGCCGTCGAAGGCAGCCAGGCGGAGGTGGGCGGCGCGCAAGCCGGGAGTTGAACCGGTGTACACGACAAAAACAAATTCGTAGGCCGTCCAGAATAAGGCAGCGACGGTGCCGATAGCGCCGATGAACAGCGGAAGCGATGCGCGAAGGATGGTCAGGCTGGGATGCAAAGCCGGTTTCAGGCTGGGATTCAGGCGCAGAAAAATCGCGGCGAAGGCGCTGAGAGCTGCCGTCAGAATTGTGCAATCCACCAGAGCAGCGAGGGTGCGCTTTCGTATGGATGCTGATGGGAATAGGGCGGTCGATTCGGCGCGCTTGTCGGCGAACTCTTGCGAGGAGGGTTCGATCAACATTCCACCTAACGCAGGCGGCGCAGGTAAAGTCTCTGGGGCTTCGAGGATGCGCGGACGAGAGTGATCGAAGACAGGGTCGGCGAGATCGCTCGCGTGAAAGATGGGGATGGCGGCGGAACGCGGGAACTCGATCAGGTTGCCAGACAGGCCCTTTGAGGAGAATTCGTGCGGCGGTTGCGGCGATGGCGCAGGCTGGTCTCGACGCGGCGGTACGCCCGGCTCGCATTCAACCGCGGCCGGCGCGTGGGCGCTTTGAGGATATGATTCGAGATTTCTTGCGAGATTGGTTGGGTGAGCAACGTTCTGGATAGCCGACGCACTGGCGGTGGCACCCGACTCGGGAGTAGGGGAGGAACGGGACCAGCTCTCAGGCGCATCAAACGGTAAGAGAAGCGAGGGATAGCGTGGGCTGCGCGGCTTGCGGCGTGTGCGATAGCGCTCGAGGCGGGCGGCGACTTCGACACGCCAGGAATCGCTGTTTGCTTCAGGGCTTGGGCCAGGACTCGGGCGGGAGTTTTGCTCGGCGGGAGAAAGGCTTGGGCTTGAGGTGAACGTAGCGGTTGCGCTGCCGGCGCTTGCGGCGAGTTCGGCGTCCTCGGTGATGCAGTGGCTGGGGACGGACGGCGGCTGATCAAAGGGAAAATCCGCCCATCCGTTCGTCGTTGCTCCGTTTGGACTCTGTGCATTCGACATAAATACGGCTGTGGCGGTGCTGATGGTCGTAAGTCAGACGCGCTCGACAATCGGCGTCAACAAACGGCCTCGACAAACGGCCTCAACACGCGGCGCAACTTTGCTTCGCCTGTCGCTCGCATGCTAAGGTCAGTTGGTTCCGGTTGGCGGACTGGCTTGCGGAGCGCTCGCTTGTATGGGTCGGTTAAAGATCGCCTGATGATTACTCGCTAATGTTTACCCGCTCTCGAATCTTTATCACGACCGGATTGGTCTGTCATCTGCTTCTATGGCGCGGGATAGTAACCAGCCAGACGCCGCCCCCCGCGGGGGGGGCGACCGCGAATGCTTCGACGGTGAATCCAGATAGGACCGCTGAGACTGCCGGTGAGAATGCGCCGGCTAAGGTTGCTGATTTCCCTGCGGCTCCCATGGCCAATGCCAATACAGAGGAGGCTACGATTCGGGCGGTGGAACAGGAGAAAGATGGGTCAATCTACCATCTGCGGGGGAAGGCTGAGATTGACTACCGCACTTACATACTGCACGGCGATCAGATTACCTACAATTCCGATACGGGAGACAGCGAACTGGAGGGGCATGTGGTGCTCGATGGTGGGCCCTACGACGAACACGTCGAGGCGAGCCATGGGACTTATAACATTCGTACGCAGGTCGGAACGTTTTACGATGTGATCGGAACGGTGGGGCTGGAGATGCGGAAGTCTCGCTATGTGCTGGCCACGTCCAATCCTTTTGCGTTTACAGGGAAAATTGTTGAGAAGCATGGGCCTGACCGTTACCTGGTGCGGCAAGGAACGGTGACGACGTGCGAGTTGCCGCATCCGAAGTGGCTATTTGGCGGGAAGAAAATCTCCGTGGAGGTGGATGGGACCGCGTCAATTCACAACAGCGATTTTCGGTTGATGGGTATTCCGGTGTTTTATTTCCCATTTGTGAGCTTTCCGGTGGAGAGGCAGCGGAAGAGCGGGCTGTGGATTCCTGATTTTGGCAACTCGTCGACCAAAGGGCTGATTGCAGGGGATTCCATCTACTGGGTTTTCAATCGCAGCATGGACGCATTGGCGGGGGCGGATTACTACTCGAAGCGCGGATGGTTCGAACGCGGAGATTTTCGTTGGCGGCCGAGCGACAGCTCTTACGTATTTTTTAATTATGTGGGGATGGTGGATCGCGGGATCGGGACTCCGCCGCAGAATCAGGGCGGCGAGGATGCACGCTTTCGTGCCGAGCGTTCTTTTGGGGACTTTCGCGGCGTGGCCAATGTGGATTATTTGAGTTCGTTTGTTTTCCGCATAGCATTCACGGACGTTTACACGCAGGCGATCGACTCGGAAGTGAGATCGCAGATTTTTCTCTCGAATACGAGCAATGGATTTCACTTCAACGGCCTGGCCGAGCGCTATCAGAATTTCGAGGTCTGCATTCCGCCATCGACGCCCGAGCCGGGGACCTGCAGCACGATCACTCAGGCGGAGTTGGTGCGAATTTTGCACACGCCAAGTTTTTTCTTCTCGGGCGAGGAGCAGCAGTTGGGAAATACGCCGCTGTACTGGTCGTTCGAAAGCGCGGCTGAGGGGTTGCAGCGACGACAGGCGCCGGAGATCGCGCAGTCGGGATTTTCGCAGCCCGGGTTGCGAACGGCTGCGCTGGTGGGAAGGTTCGATCTGGCACCGTCGCTCGTGATGCCGCTGCAATGGCAGGGGTGGTCATTTCGCCCGGCACTTACGTTGCGCGACACGTTTTATACGGAGGAATTTAACGCGGCGCTGGATGACGCGACGGGGAAGGCTGCGAACGACATTCTGAATCGCAAATCGCTGCAGGCCTCGGTGGAGTTGCGGCCGCCGTCGTTGGAGCGCGTGTTTGATCGTCCGTGGCTGGGGCGAAAGTGGAAGCATGTGATCGAGCCTCGCATGCGCTATGACTACGTGACGGGCATCAACAACTTCGCTGATATTCTGCGGTTCGATGCAACCGATGTGCTGACGAACACGAATGAGATCGAGTACTCGCTGGTGAATCGCATTTACGCGAGGCATCTTGATCCGAATGTCAAGGATTGCGATCCGCTGAGCATGAGCACGCTGACGATTGGAGGAGTTCCGCAGGTGGGCGCGGTGCCATGGGAATTGCCTCCGAACCCGGACGCTCAGGTTTGCGCCTCGGGGCCGCGCGAGATTTTAAGTTGGGAAGTTGGGCAGAAATATTTCTTTGATCCCACGTTTGGGAACGCGCTGGTGGCGGGGCAGCGGAATGTATTTACGACGACGGCGGATTTTACGGGTACCGCGTTTCTTGATTCGGAGCGGCGTTTTGCGCCCATCATTTCTCGGCTGCGTGTTGAAACCAGTCCGCGCACCAACACCGAGTGGGATCTGGATTACGACCTCAAGGCTGGACGGATCAATTCGAGCTTGGCGCTGGTCAACTACCACTATGGCCCGTTTACGATTGGGGGCGGCGATGCTTTCTTGCGGGTGATTGACACGCTCGCGGGAGAGCCACTGACGACGCCCACCGATTATCATCAGTTTCGCGTGTTGCTGGGTTACGGACAACTCAACAAGCCCGGCTTGAGCGCCGCTACCAGCTTTGGTTTCGACGCAAATTTGGGGGCGCTGCAGTTTGCGACGGTGCAGACGAGTTATACCTGGGATTGTTGCGGGCTGAGCCTGGAATACCGGCGCTTTGCGCTGGGAGCGGTGCGCAACGAGAATCAATATCGCTTCACTTTTACTCTGGCGAATATAGGAGCGTTTGGCAATCTTAAGGGGCAGGAGAGGTTGTATTAGCCAGTTCTCGTTGAGCTTGCATTCTAAAGTCATCAGTCATCAGTCGTCAGTCGTCAGTAGGCGGCGAAAAATGTTTCTGAGAACTGAGAGCTGAGAATTTGTTTTCGTGGATAATGGAAATCGTGACCACTGCCGTCGTGCTCGATCAGAAAGCGGAGCGCCTGCGCGAGATGCTTGCGGGTCGCGGCCGCTTGATCGTGGCTTATTCGGGCGGAGTGGACTCGGCATTTCTGGCGTGGATGGCGCATCGGGTGCTTGGCGCGGAGATGCTCGCCCTGATTGCCGACTCGGCTAGCCTGGCTCGGACGCATCTTGAAGACGCGCTCGCTTTTGCGCGCGAGAGTGGCATTCCGATTGAAGTTGTGGCCACGCAGGAACTGGAAAATCCTGCCTACGTTCGCAACGACGCTACGCGCTGCTTTCACTGCAAGGACGAATTATTCACTGTGCTGGAGCGCTACCGCGAGGCGCGCGGGTTCGACGCGATTGCTTATGGAGTCAACACCGACGACGCTGGCGATTTTCGTCCGGGTCAGGAGGCAGCTCGACAGCATCATGTTCTTGCTCCGCTGCTCGAGGCGGGATTAAACAAGGCGGAGATACGGGAACTGGCGCGGCGAGCGGAGTTGCGAGTGTGGGACAAGCCGGCCTCGGCGTGTCTGTCTTCGCGCGTGGAGTATGGGCGCGCGGTTACTCCGGAGGCGCTCAGCGTTATCGAGCGGGGGGAAGATGCGCTGCGAGCGATGGGGTTCAGGCAAATGCGGGTGCGGCATCATGGAGAAATCGTGCGCATTGAGATTGCGCGCGAGGAACTGCCGCGCGCTTTGACGGCGGAGATGGCGCGCGAGTTCACGTCCGTCTTTAAGCAGCTAGGATTTAAATTCGTGACGCTCGATTTGGAGGGATTCCGCTCTGGATCGATGAATCAGTTGCTCAGCGCTGATGAGTTGCTGCGGCGGCCCGCGTGAAAATTCTCTGTCATTCCGTGCCGAGCCGGGCGCCGCAAGCGCCCGTCATGGTGTAGTGTGCGTAGTCATTAACCACAGAGGTCACTCGATACACAAAGGAATGCTTTCGCCGTAGTTCAAAATTTTCCAGGCTACGGTCTGAAGGCGCACGCTACGAAACGCCTCTCTCATCTGCGGCAACGCTTGATGACGTGAGATAATCAAGCGATTTGCTCATGTACAGGTGGCTTCGATTCATGATTGTGCGGCGCGCGTTTCTGGTTCTTCTGCTGATTTGTCTGGGCTGCTCGGCGCAGGCTCCTCCTTCTACCAGTAATTCTTCTCCTACATCTCCCAACGCTTCTTTGGATCTTACCAAGGCGATTGAGCGGCATGTGCGGGCGCAGTATCAGCTTCCTCCGGACGTAAAGGTGACGCTGGGGCCGCTGCGGGCGAGCGAGTTCCCGAACTATGATGCGCTGACGGTTACGTTTTCGAGTTCGACCAAGAAGCAGGATTTCGAGTTTCTGTTGGCGCACGATCACAAGACGCTGTTGCGCATGACTAAGCTCGATCTCGGCGTCGATCCGTATACCGAGATGATGAAGAAGATTGATGTGAGCGGGCGGCCCACGCGCGGCAATAAAGATGCCAAGGTGACGGTCGTCAACTACGACGATTTCGAGTGTCCGTTTTGTGCGCGCATGCACACGACGCTTTTCCCAGGGCTGTTCAAGGAATACGGCGATCGCGTTCTTTTCATCTACAAGGATTTTCCGCTGGAAGAGATTCACCCGTGGGCGGTGCATGCGGCGGTCGACGCCAATTGCCTGGCCGCGCAAAACAACGATGCCTATTGGGATTACGCCGACTACCTGCATGGCAATCAGGGGGTGGTGAGCGATGCCAAGGGCAGCGAAGGCCAGAATGCGGAACTCGACAAGCTCGCGACGTTGCAGGGGCAAAAGCATAATCTCGACGTTTCGAAGTTACAGGCTTGCGTCAAGCTGCAGGATGAAAGAGCGGTGCGGGCGTCGATGCACGAGGGCGACACGATTGGCGTGGAGGCGACGCCGACGATGTATGTGAATGGACAAAAGCTGGACGGAGCCGTACCCGAAGACGAGGTGCGGCTGGCGCTGGACCAGGCATTGAAGGATGCGGGGGTTGCGCCGCCCGGGCACAAGAATTGAATTTGCGATTAGTAATTTTTGGTTGCTAATTCTTAATTGAAGCCGGGCAACTCAGTCGCGGACTATCAGCTGTAAATTGCGGATAACATTTCTTTTGAGATTAACTCGCCACGTGTGGCGGAGGGACTAGCTTGAAAAATCGTAACTTTCTTGAGCACGCGGTGCTGGTCATAATTAGCGCGTGTTTGCTGGTCGGGCTAACGGCTTGCAATCGCAGCAGCAGCGGTGGCGACGTGATGGCGTCGGTAAATGGGCGCAAGATTTATCGCACCGAAGTTGATAAATACTACGCCAACCAGACGTCCGGGTCCGATCAGCAGCCGACGGGCGAGCAGGCGGTGAGCCTGCGGCTGAGCATTCTGAATGAGCTGATCGAGACGGAAATTCTGATGCAGCGGGCGGAGAAGCTGGGCCTGCTGGCTACGGATGAAGAAGTGGACCGCAAGCTGAACGAGATCAAGTCGCCTTATACGGCGGAGGAATTCAACAAGCGATTGCAGGACAAGAAAATTTCGCTCGATGATTTCAAGCGCGACCTGCGGCGCTCGCTGACGCGCGACAAGGTGCTCAACAAAGAAATTACCTCGCGCATCAACATCACCGATACGGATGTTTCGAGTTACTACAACGAGCACAAGGCCGAGTTTAATCTGATCGAAGCGCAGTACCATCTGGCGAAGATCATGGTGTCAAGTACGGGGAACGGGCAGGTGCACAATCTGCAAAACAGCAAGGCGCAGAATGATGCGGAGGCGCGGAAGAAAATTCAGATGATTTCAAATCGCCTCGATAGTGGCGACGATTATGCGACGCTGGCGATGAATTATTCCGAAGATCCGGAGACCAGCAACAACGGCGGAGACTTGGGAATGGCGCCGGAATCGGCGCTGAAAAACGCCGATCCTTTGACGCGCGATGCGGTGATGAAGCTCAAGCCGGGGCAATATACGCCGGTGATTCCGGTGATCAATCCGACGAATCATCAAACCGTGGGTTATTTGATTGTGAAGTTGATTTCGAAAGAGCCAGCGGGGCAGAGGGATTTGAATGATCCGCGGGTGCAGCAGGCGATACGGCAGCAATTGCGCGATCGGCGAGAGCAGTTGTTGAAGGCGGCGTATTACGAGACGCTGCGCGACGATGCCAAGATCACGGATTATTATGCGGAGGAAGTGCTGAAGGATTTGGGCGCGGCAAAGTAGAGCGACCCTCAGCGGCTGAAAGCCGCTTGCCAAGGGGGCTCTAACGGCATGGCTAAAGCTGCGCCCTTTCAAAGCTGTCCGCGGGAGCTAACTTAATCAGAGGTTCCTAAGCCGGTTCAGCCTTCCAGTTTCTTGGTTAAGACTTCGTTCACTAACTGTGGATTGGCTTGCCCCTTCGAGGCCTTCATCATCTGGCCTACGAAAAATCCGATCATCGTTTTCTTGCCGGCGCGATATTGCTCGACCTGCTTTGGGTTGACGGCGATTAATTCGTCGGCGAGTTTCTCGAGAGCCGAGGTGTCGTGCGATTGCTCGGGGCGGCCCTCGGCTTCGTAAACGGCGGAGAAATCTTGCTTGCGCTCGAAGCTGAGATCGTAGAGGTCTTTCAACATCTTGCCGGAGATTGCTCCGGAATCTACGAGATCGGCCGACGCAGTAACTCCAGCCATCGAAATCGGCGATTGATCGAGTTCGAGGCCTTGCGCTTTGAGGCGTCCGAGTAATTCGCTCTGCACGAGGTTGGCCACGCGCCTGGGATTTTTGGCGGTGCGGGCGGCTGACTCGAACTGATCGGCCAGCGCTCGCGTCAAGGTCAGGGTGTGGGCGTCGCCGGCGGTGATACCGTATTCGCGCATCATGCGCTGACGGCGTGCTTCGGGAAGTTCGGGCAGGGTGGCGCGGATTGCGCCTTGCCATTTTTCATCGACCACGAGCGGAAGCAGGTCGGGTTCGGGAAAATAGCGATAGTCGTGCGCCTGTTCTTTCGAACGCATGGCATAGGTCTTGCCTTCATGCGAGTTGTAGAGGCGCGTCTCCTGTGTGATTCGGCCGCCGCCTTCGAGGATTTCGATGTGGCGCTCGATCTCGTATTCGAGCGCCTGCTTGATGAAGCGGAAGGAATTGACGTTCTTGACTTCGGTCTTGGTGCCGAATTCTTTTTGGCCGCGCGGGCGGACGCTGATGTTGGCGTCGCAGCGTAGCGAACCTTCTTCCATGTTGCAGTCGCTGACACCGGTGTAAAGGATGATTTCCTTCAGGCGCGTGAGGTATTCGTAGGCTTCTTCGGGCGAGCGCATGTCGGGTTCGCTGACGATCTCGGTGAGGGGGACTCCGGTGCGGTTGAGATCGATGGCGGTTTTGTGGGCGGAATCGGCGAAGCCGTCATGGAGACTTTTGCCGGCGTCCTCTTCAAGGTGAAGGCGGGTGATGCCGATTTTCTTTTTGCTGCTCGCCTTATTTTCGGTTACATCGATGTCGATGAATCCAAATTCGGCGAGCGGCTTGTCGTATTGCGAAATCTGGTAGCCCTTGGGCAGGTCGGGGTAGAAATAATTCTTGCGCGCGAAGATGGAAACGTCGTTGATGCGGCATTGCAGGGCCATCGCCGCCAGAGTTGCGAATTCGACTGCCTTGCGATTGAGGACGGGTAAAGCTCCTGGAAGGCCTAGACAGACGGGGCAGACGTTGGTGTTCGGAGGATCGCCAAATCGAGTCGAGCAGGAGCAAAATATCTTCGACTCGGTCAAGAGTTGTACGTGAACTTCGAGTCCGATGACGGGCTCGTACTTGGCGAGCGGATCTTTGGAGATGGCTGGAGTGGTCGCCATGTGGGGAGATTATAGAGGATTAGGGGTTGGAAAGTTCTGGTGGCTATGGCGCCTTCGTTCCTGGTATCGCTTCGGGTGCGCTTAGATATTTTTCCATGGGGATTTCGAAATACATCAGTTCGTTGCCTTTCCCGTCGCGCACTCCCATGAGGTAGAAACTGGCTCCGGGGAGGGGGTTTGCAATGTCTTGAATATCAAAAAAAAGAAAACCGCGCACGGTGGAGTGGGGTTCGACTGCTTTGGCGCCGAATTGAGCGCGGTCGATTTCATCCCAGGTCTTGCGGCTCACGCCGCCTTTGACTTCTTTTTTGGGGAGTGGAATTGGCAACGTTATTTGCCCATCGTTTCGTGAAGGATGCGAAAGACGGCGGACCACTTCGTCTGTGGTTGAAGGAAGCAGCTTGCTGCGATCTTTCGTGTTCAGCTGTGCTTTCATGTCGACGAGCGAGACGGGTTGATCGCCGTCGTTGGTGATGACGAAAAATACAGGCAGGTAGCCGTTGTTGCGATAATTCACCGTGAAGATGGAGGCTTTGTCTTCGATGTCGTAAGGATCGACGGCGACCACGACCTTTTCCGTGGGGTGGTCGTCGTGCGCCGGGTAGGCGCGGGCGGGTTGCGCGGTGGGCATTACAAACTCTTTCGACGCTAGCGCGCCCAAAACGCCAAGCAGCACAACAGCACAAATCACCGCGAGCTTGCCTGTGCTCGGCATAAATGAATTATAGGATGTCAGATTGTTGGATGCGATCAGTGCGAGCGCTGCTGTCCTGTCCTGCGAAATATAGGATTTCGGCCGGGCATTTAGAATGGGACTTCTTTCATGTATGCGCTCTACAGTGCGCTGGCCGCTCTTTTTCTGATGGTGACGCTGCCCTACTGGCTGCTCCAGATGATGCGGCACGGCAAGTATCGGGCGGGGCTGCGCCAGCGATTCGGCGCCGTGCCGCCCACGCTGGTTGCTCGCGGCGCGCAGCGCACGATCTGGGTTCATGCGGTTTCGGTGGGAGAGGTCATTGCTTCGAGCGCGGTGGTTGCGGCGCTGCGGCTGAAATTCCCGTCGTACCGCGTGCTCGTTTCCACGACAACCAGCACGGGGCAAAAACTGGCAGCGAAACGGTTCGGCGCGGAAAATGTTTTTTATTTTCCTCTCGACTTCGGGTTGGCGATTCGGCCTTATCTCGATACGTTGCGTCCGGAACTCGTTGTGGTCGCGGAAACCGAATTCTGGCCGAATTTTCTGCGGCTGGCCAGGCGCGGCGGGGCGCGCATCGCGGTCATCAACTGTCGAATTTCTGACCGCTCGTTTCCGAGCTATAAGCGCTTTCGATTTTGGCTGCCGCGGTTACTGGAGGCGACTCTGAGAAACGTTGACTGTTTTCTTGCTCAGACTGAGGAAGACAAACGGCGCTTGATCGAGATTGGCGCATACGAAACGAAGATCGCTGTGACGGGCAACTTGAAATTCGATGTTGAACCGCCGCCGGTGCCGGAGATCGTTGCCAGTTTGCGGGATGATTTCGAGCGCTCGGCTGCCAGCCCGGTGCTGGTTTGCGGCAGCACGCTCGAGGATGAAGAAGGATCTCTGCTTTCGGCGTTTCGCAATATTCTGGTCAATCATCCGAAGGCGGTGATGATTCTTGCGCCGCGGCATCCGGAGCGCTTTGACGAGGTGGCGGCGTTGGTTGAGCAACTCGGTTTTCGGATGTGGAGGCGTTCCTTGTGGAGCGGCGAGGCGCTTACAGGTGGAGTGCTGCTGGTCGACACAATCGGAGAGTTGGCCGCGATTTATTCACTGGCTACGGTTGCGTTCGTTGGCGGGAGTCTGGTGCCGCGCGGCGGCCACAATATTATTGAGCCCGCGCTTTATGGTGTGGCTATTGTGACGGGCAACCATTACGAAAATTTTCGCGACGTGGTTAATTTTTTTGCGCTGCGCAATGCGGTACGCATTGTGGGACTGGCGGAGCTGCCGCTGGTCTTGATGGAGTTGATCGAACACGATGAGGAGCGCATGACGCTTGGCCGAAACGCGCTGGCGGCGTTGGAATCGCAGCGCGGCGCGGCCGCGCGGACGGTGGCGGCCTTGATGGAGCTGATGGGAGCGCGATCGTGAATCCGCTGAGCGGGCTTTATGGCGGTGTCGCAGGTTTACGAAATGCGCTCTTTGATCGCGGGGTGCTGTCATCGCGTCGGCTGAAGCAGCCGGTCATCAGCGTGGGGAATTTGTCGGCGGGTGGATCGGGGAAGACTCCGTTTGTCATGGCGCTCGGCGAATTGTTGAAGGCACGAGGTATTCGGTTTGATGTGCTCTCACGGGGCTATGGGCGCGGGAGTCGTGGTGTTTTGCCCGTCGAAACTAAGGGGAAGGCGGCCGACTTCGGAGATGAGCCGCTGCTGATTGCGCGCAGGTTGGGCGTTCCGGTGATTGTTGGTGAAAGCCGTTATGCGGCGGGGCGGGTCGCCGAGGAGAAATTTGATTCGCAATTGCACGTTCTCGATGATGGGTTCCAGCATCGGTCTCTGTTTCGTGATTTCGACCTTGTGCTGATGACCGAGAGCGATTTCGCGGACACGCTGCTGCCGTTGGGGCGATTGCGGGAGCCACTGGCGTCTCTGGAGCGCGCCGACGCGGTCGTGCTGCCTGCGGGATTGCGGATTGATCATTGGGCGCTTCGGCAAAAGCCGGTATGGCGAATGGAGCGGAAGCTTGCCGCCGCTGACTCGCCTGCTGCGGCGATTGTTTTCTGCGGCATCGCGCGGCCGGAGCAGTTCTTTGAGCAGGTGCGTGGGGCGGGAATTGTGCCGGCCGCGGAGGTCGAGTTTCGCGACCATCATGCTTACGACAGAAAGGACGTGGAGCGGCTAATTGCCCTGCGCAGCAAACTTGGCGCTGGTGGCTTCGTGACGACGGAAAAGGACGCGATCAACCTGGAGTCATCATCGTTGCGTGAGGAGCTCAAGCCACTTACGATCGCAACTCTCAGCGTCACGCTCGACCATCCTGCGGATATGGTGGATACGATTTTCACTACTATTGCGGAACGGAAGGTCCGCTCGTGAGAAAATCTTGAGTTGCATGACGTGACCAGACTTTGATGACAAAACATGATGACTAGACATATTGATGACAAAACATATTAAAGAAAACGATCGCCTGCGGAAGATTGTCGAATCTTTCCCGAAGCTCACTGTGACCGTGCTTGCCGATCTGGTTGCCGACGAGTTTGTGTTCGGCGAGATTTCGCGCGTTTCGCGGGAAGCGCCGGTGCTGATTTTGAAGCATCATGATCGCAAGGTGGTTCCGGGCGGCGGAGCGAACGCCATCTACAATCTCGCCGACCTGGGAGTGAACGTGTTGCCGGTGGGAGTGGTGGGCGACGACGAGGCGGGGAAGCTTCTCCTGCGCGCATTTCGCCACAAACGGATTCCGGTCAGCGGTGTTTTTAAGGACAGGAGCTTCACTACGGTGACCAAGACGCGCATCCTGGCGGGATTTGCGCACACTGCCGGACAACAGGTGGTGCGCCTTGACCGCGAGCCCACGGAAGGTCCGAACGCGCATTTGCGGCGCGAGCTCGTTCTTTCGGCCCGCGAATATGTGCGGGCATCGGATGCGCTGCTGGTTTCCGATTATGGATATGGCGCAGCCACGCCGACTCTGCTGAATGTGGTTCGGGAGAAGCGTGGGATCGAGAGGGTTCCAGTGACGCTCGACTCGCGGCATCGCATGCTGGAGTTTACGGGGATTACGGCGGCCACTCCGAATGAGTCGGAGGTGGAAGAGGTTCTCGGCATACGCATCGGCGAGGATTGGGAACGCTTGCTGGCGGCGGGAGATCAGATCGCGGGCACGATGAATCTGGAATCGCTGCTGATTACGCGTGGCAAGGATGGCATGGTGGTTTTTCCGCGACGCCACAAGCCGGTGGATATTCCGATCTACGGCAGCGATGAGGTGGCCGACGTAACGGGGGCGGGCGATACGGTGGTGGCGACGTTTACGGCGGCTCTGGCGGCGGGCGCAACCGCGGAAGAGGCCGCACACCTGGCGAACTACGCGGGCGGCATCGTGGTGATGAAGCGCGGAACGGCGACCGTGAGCCAGCAGGAATTATTGGGGGCGCTTGATAAGAGGCCGCCGGCGGCGCGCGAGCACTAGAGGCGAGCAAGTTCGTGGCATAACTAGACTGTGATCCGGCGCGAAGCGAACGACCTATCATTTCCGCGATGTCAGCGAATGCATAGGTTTGTCACTTCCCTCAAGATGACAATTCGTATTCATGGTGGGAACGGACACTGGCGAAGAACATCAACACGATTCCATTGAGCGCCTCACTTCAGCAGAAAATTGTTTCGCGCGATGAGCTTCGCCAACGTGTGGCGGAATGGCGGCGCGCGGGCGATCGCGTGACGCTGGCAAATGGGGGCTTCGATGTGCTGCACGTCGGGCATATACGCTATTTGCACGCGGCGGGTGAACTTGGCGGCAAATTGGTTGTCGCGGTGAATGACGACGCTTCCGTAAGAGCGTTAAAGGGGGAGGGGCGGCCGGTGATGCCCGCGGAAGAACGCGCGGAAATTCTGGCGGCGCTGGCGGCTGTGGATGCCGTCGTCGTCTTCTCAGAGAAGGACGTGCGCGCCATCATTCGTGAAATCCGTCCGGATTTTCATGCTAAAGGGACAGACTATACGGTGGAGAGTGTTCCTGAGCGCGACGAGGTCGAAGCCTGCGGAGGGCGCGTGGTGATTGTTGGAGATCCTAAGGATCACTCGGCCAGCGAGATCATTTTGCGTTCGCGGCAGGGACCGCGGAAATCGTGAGACGACGCGGTTGGCGACCGGCATGGCGGGCTTGACGATGGGCCAGACGATCGGAACGACCGGCCTGTCATCTCACCACTCAGTTACGCCGCGATTGAATAGCCTGCTTATTGTCCGGCTCAGCGCCATGGGCGATATTATTCACACTTTGCCCGCGGCGGCCGCGCTGCGTCAGGCTTTTCCTGACATTACTTTGGGATGGCTGGTTGAGGAGCGCTGGGCGGAATTGTTGTGCACACTGCGCTATCCGCGCTCGGGACCGCGCTCGCTGCAGCGCCCACTGGTCGATCGCATCCATACGGTCAACACGGTGGAATGGCGCCGGTCGCCGTTTTCGTTCAACACCTGGCAGCGGATGGCTGTCGGCCTGAGTGACTTGCGCGGAATTCGGTATGACGGCGCAATTGATTTCCAGGGTGCGGTGCGCTCGGCTTTGCTGGCACGCTGGTCGAGTGCGGCGATTGTTTACGGAGAGGCTCAGCCGCGCGAGAATGCGGCCAGCATGTTTTACACGCGAAGAATCGCATTGAATACGAATGGCACTCATGTCGTGGAACAAGCGGTGGCGCTGGCTGACACAGTGATCTCAAGTGGGACCGCGACAACGAAAGACTCGTCCAATGCGGGGACTGCAACAGGAGCGGCGCAAATTCAAGTTGAGTTTCCGGTGGACCCGGACGCGGAGAAAAAGATTACTGCGCTTGTCGCGGATGGCAATGACTTTGCGATTCTTAATCCCGGGGCGGGGTGGGGTGCGAAGATGTGGCCGGTCGAGCGCTATGGGCAGGTGGCGAAGGAACTCGCGAAGGATGGATTGCGTTCGCTGATTAACTACGGGCCGCGCGAAGAAGAGTTGGCGGCGGCGGTTGAAACTGCGAGCGAAGGGGCGGCGCGAAAGATTTCATGTTCGATTTCTGAATTGATCGCTCTGACGCGCCGGGCGCGGCTTTTCATCGGCGGGGATACCGGTCCCATGCACCTGGCGGCGGCGTTGAAGATTCCAGTGGTGGCAATTTTTGGTCCGACGAATCCGGCGCGCAACGGGCCTTTGGGGACGCGATCGATTGTGCTTCGCAGCGCGATGAGCCAGACTGATCACACGCGGCATCGGGAGCCGGAGCAAGGTTTGCTTGAGATTACGGTCGAAGAAGTTGTGTCGGCCGCGCGGAAGCTGCTGCGAGATCGCTTTGCAGAGCCTCGCGTTGTGAAATGAAGCGATGTGGAGTTTCGCGTCGCGAATTCTTAGCATTGCCCGAATCGGTGAGTGAAGTTTCACAATCCGCAGCGCAATCCCCGCCGCCAGCTGTCAGCACATGGTCGCGAGTGGCGCGGCGCATCCGCGTGCCACTGGGGTTTGTTTTTGCCGTTGTTTATGTATGGTTGGCGCGGCCAACTACGACGTCGCTAGGGGTTGGAGGATTGCTGCTGATCCCGGGCTTGGTGTTGCGCGGACTGGCTTCCGGCCATGTGCAGAAAGACAGGCAGCTGACCATCAGCGGGCCCTATGCCTATACGCGGAATCCTTTGTATCTCGGCTCGCTGATACTGGCTGCCGGGTTTGCCATCGCGGCGCGAAGCTGGTGGATTGTCGCGATCATGCTGCTGATGTTTGCGGTCATTTATATTCCGGTCATTGCGGGAGAAGAGCGTTACCTGCGCCAGGTGTTTCCCGAATATGAGGACTACGCGCGGAACGTGCCGCGCTTGTGGCCGCGGTTTTCGCCCTATGGCGGAATGCAGAGTGCGTACTCTTCCGCGCGCTATTGGAAACATCGCGAATATCAGGCGAGCGTCGGGTGCGCGGTGGTGCTGGCGATTCTGGTGGCGAAGCTGGTGTGGTAGTCTGCCTTGAAGCATGCGTCGTTTACCTCAGGGGCTAAAGCCCGGCATTTTAGCGCCGTTTGAACCACTTAAGTCGTGCTCTTCCCTTTCCGGGTTAGTTTCGCTGCTTCTTTTGCTGGTGGTTGGATTGCCGGCGCAACAGGGGCGGAGCGCGGGACAGGCACAAGCATCGATTGGCGCCGCGCCAGTTCGGGTCGAGCCTCCACGGCCCAACTATTCGTTTCCTGATGGGCGTAGTTATGTTTATGCGGCGGAGTGGCATCTGATCACTGCCGGGACGGGCGTGGTGAGGATGGACGTCGCCGGAAACGAACGCAAGGTCACCGCGACCGCCGAATCTTTGGGCGTCGTCAACGTTATCTTTCCGGTTCACGATCACTTCGAATCGCGCTTCGATCCGCGCACGTTCTGCTCGCTCTCGATCTTCAAGCACAGCGAGGAAGGCGTGCATAGGCGTGAGACTTCGATCCACTTCGATTACGCAGGCAAGAAAAGCACGCTCGACGAAAAGAATCTGAAGACGGGCGAAACCAAGCATGTCGAAAACGATCTGGACAGCTGCGCGACCGATGTGATCACAGGCTTTTATTATGTGCAATCGCTGCCGCTGCAAATGGGTGCGACTTACGAGTTCCCGGTCAGCGATGGGAAGACAGCGATTGTGCGCGCGACGGTTGAGAAGCGCGAGCAGGTGAAAGTGCCGGCGGGCACATTTTCAACCGTGCTGGTTTCGGCGGAAGCGACCTCCGGCTCGTTGAAATCCAAAGGCAAGGTGTGGGCGTGGTTTACGGACGACGCGAATCACATTCCGGTGCAAATGCGCGCGAAGCTCGGATGGGGCACGTTGCTTTTTCGGTTGCAGCGGATCGACAAGTAAATTGGTAATGGGTGATTTGTAATTTGTAATCGGCAAAATCCGCACATGATTTCCCGACCATAATTTCCAACAGACGGATCACACAATTCGCCTTCTCTACCTCTGCGCTAACACCGCCTGCTTCGCTTTTGCAAGCTCGGGTCGCGGCGAGTTTGAGCCTTCACAAGTCTTGACCAGCACGGCGTAATACTCGGCGGCTTGCGAGGCTTGGCCTGCCATTTCGGATGCCTGGGCCGCGCCATAGAGGCCGTTGAAGCGCTTCGGATTGAATTTCAAATCTTCTTTGTATTCGGCCAGCGCCTGATCGGGACGCTTCATTCCTATGAGCATGTCGGCCAGCATCTCGCGGGCCGGCATCGAGGTCTGCTCTTCGCCGACGGCGTCTTCGTGATCTGCTTCTTTACGAAGCATCGCGGTTGCCTGATCGTCTTTACCTTCGGCGTGCAAAACCCAGGAAGATGCCTCCTCGTACAAAATGTCAGTCCCTTCAGCCTCGTAAGTTTTCTTGCTGGTTACATAGCCTTTGTGAATTGCGGCGATTTCGCCCAGGTTTTTCTTGGCGCCGGGCAGGTCGCCGCTGCGCGCGCATCCGATGGCCTTTGCCCAGTAGGTGTAGGCGCGGTCGGCGGGATAGGCCTTGGCGATCACGGGCAATGCTACCGCCTCCGACCAACGATGTAGCTCGATGTCGTACATCGCATCGAATTTCGACATGGCAAAGGCTTGCATGTCGCGATCCATGCCGCCCATGTGCATCGCTGGCATGGTCTTCACTTCTTCGATCACTTTGATAGCGTCTGTCTCGCGCCCGCTTTGCAGATAGGCGTAGATTAGAAAATCCATGGCGTGGAACTGGTGGCCTTCACCACCCATGTGCATCTCGGAAGCCTTGCGGGTGGCGGCGATGGAGGCGAGGTTCGATTGGATCGAGTCGGGCCAATCGCCGACGCGCGCGAAGATGTGCGACGGCATGTGGACGGCGTGGGGCGCGAAGGGCGCGATCTGCGCGTAGCGGCGCGCTGCGGGCAGGCCGAGTTCGGCCAGTTGCGGCTTGTCGTAGGCGTGGATCAGGTAGTGGGCGATACCGGGATGATTGGGTTCTTCGGCGAAGAGCTTTTCGAGAATCGCGCCGGCTTGCTTGCGATTGGCAAAAGTAGTGTCGTTCTCAGGTTCGGAGGCGAGGAGGGAAAGCGCATAGAACGCTGCAGCCTCGTGGTCGTCCGGATATTTCTGATAGACCTTTTCCATGGCGGCGCAATAGGCGCGAGCACGGGCGTGGTGATCGGCGGTTGCACTGTTGGCATAAAAGGCGTGGAGGGCCTGGATGTAATCACGCTCGCGGACGGTCGTGCCGGCGCTCAGTTGGTCGGCAGTTCTCAGCTCTGCCGAGGCCTGGTGGATACGGGCGGAATTGGGCTGATCCCAGAGTTGGTGCCACATGCTCATGGCCTCGCCCCAGTGCGCCATGGCACACTTCGGATCCTGCTTTGCGGCGTCGAGGAAGGTTTTTTCCGCCTCTTCGTACCAGAACGAATGGAGGAGGGCGACGCCCTTTTCGAAGGTCTTCTGTGCGTCGGGAGTGCAAGACACGAGGAAGTGCACGGTGCCGAGCTGTTGCTGGGTTAGTTCGCCGTGCTGGCCTTCGTCGGCAACTGCGGCTGCGGAGAATGCGAGAGCGATAGAAAAGAACCAGATGAGTTTGCGCATGGGAACACCCCGGTTGGAGTTTAGTGGGCGCGTCGAGGTGTGGTCAAGGCGAGGAGAATCCCAAGGCCCTCAAGCTGATGGGGCGCAAGACAGTTACTTCATCGCGGCGACGAGGGCCTCGGCCACTAACTTCTGCGTCTGCTCGTCCATTTGCGGTTTCCCGGCGTTTCGGCTGATTTCGGTGGCCAGGTGCTTGTTCTTGATTCCAATATAAACCGCGTTGTAGGAACTGTCGCCGAGGTTTTCTACTTTGTGCTTGAAGGGCGGATACCAGCGGGCCTCGCCGGGCTTGGCAAATACCTCGTGGGTCTTGCCATTTTCATCCGTGAACTGGAGATGGCCGGCCGTGAGCACGACAACGACGCCTCCCATATGAGCATGCAGGGATGATTTCTCGTGCGGGCCATAGTGGACGTTGACTACTTGCACGTACTCATTTTCGAAAGCCAGCTTGTAATGCGAGGGCTCGACTTTAAGGGGATCCTGCGCGCATGCCGCTGCGCAGAGAAATGCGAAAGACAGTATTGTAAAGAACAACCTGCCATACGCGGTTTTACGCATGAATGATGACCTCGGGCGTCCTGGAACCGTTCTCAAGCTTATCGTGCCCCGAGCCACTGTCAATCAGGGAAACGCAGTTTTGACCCAAACTGGTAAGAGGCGCAGGGGCGTTGAATAAGGCTATTGCAGGCGGAAGCGCTCATTCATCAAGCGCTGAAGGCGCGGTCGATAGAGGATATCGTAGGCTAGCTCTTTATCGGGGAACATGCTGAGAGCGGCCCGGCGGGCGTTGGCTGCGATCTCGGCTGCCTCTTCGAGCGTGAGGTCGGGATCCTGGCTGATGACCGACATGACCATGCTCATCATGACTTGCAGGCGGCGAAGTCGGCGCGCCTCGTCCAAGGGTTCGTTATGTTCGCCGCCGAACTGGCTGGCTGGTTGCATCTCCATGCCGCGTCGTTCCTCTTGAATTTGGATGTAGAGTGCGTTCTTCGCGTTGTCGCCCTACGGTATCGCCCTACATGCCATTGTGCCAGCTTTTGGGCGCGAATCAAGCTTCCCTTGGCCGTACACTTCTGTGACCGACAAGACAGAGGCGTGGTGACTGCCGTAATCTGTCAACTGACGTTTTTATGGAGGGCGCATGCCAGAACCTATCAACTCCACGCCTCAACCCGATCCCCAGCCCGATCCCAACGAAAGGCTGGTAAAGGTTTTCGACACCGAGCAAGAAACCGAAGCTATTGTGGTGCGGGGCTTGCTTGAATCCAACGGTATCGACTCGGACATGAAATCCATTGACGCGGTGCAGGACGCATTTCCTGGAGTCGGCGGAACGGTGATTCTGGTGCGTGAAGAAGACGCGCCGGAAGCGGAAAAGATTATCGAGGACTATCGAAAATTACCGCCCCTCGACGACGAGACCGCCGACCTCGCGGGCTGAGGGATTGATTTAGTGGAGGAGCACTGCGTCGGCGGTCACCGATTTGCCGTCAAGATAGAAGCTTGCCGCGCCCTCCTTATCAGTTCGATATGTTCTTACGCCTGCTTGCTGCAGTCGCCGCAACACCTCGAAGCGGGGATGTCCGTAGACATTGCGCGCGCCCACTAAGATGACGGCGTAGCGAGGATGAATGGTCGCAAGCCGAGCGGCGGCCCTTCCTCACTCGCATTCCAGGATGAACTGAGCGAAGGTGAGAGCGGTCAGCGTTCGAGGAGGATCACCGATTCGATATGAAACGTCTCCGGAAAGAGATCGAACAAGTGTGCTTCCTCAATGCGATAGCCGGCTGCCAGCAAAACCGCGATATCCCGGGCCAGCGTCGCCGGATCGCAGGAAACATAGCGCACGCGCGGGGCTCCGAGTTCCACCAGAGAAGCGATTACCGCCTTGCCGGCACCGGTGCGGGGAGGGTCTAAGACGACCAAGTCGGGCCTTTGTCGCACCAGACGGTTTTTCGGATAGTCGCTCCTCCGATAGTCGCTCTTCGGATAATCGGTCTTCAGAAAATCCTCGGTTCGCGCAACGACCGCTTTCACGTTCGCAGGAGCATTGTGCACAAAATCCGCGTGGGATGTACGTGACGCCTCTACACTAAATATATGATGAAACTTTTCCGCCAAAGGGACGGAAAACAAACCCACACCGGCGAAGAGGTCGAGGGCAACGTCGCCGGTCGCATTGCCGGTTACGACTGAAATAAGCTCGTCGATCAGATAGCGGTTCACCTGAAAGAAAGCTCCCGCGCTGACTTGATATTCGTAGTCCTTCGTCTGATAGCGAATTGACTTGGCGCCCGAATGCGCCAGTGGTTCTGCATAGGTCGGGTCGTCGTCGGATCGTTGCTCTGAAGATCGGCGCGAAGAGAAGAACGTGATGCCGCTTATTTCTGAGAGCTTGCCTTGGAGCGATTCGGCCCAGCGCAACAAATCCGTCCGGTCGGTGTCACGTCCGCAGAACGCCCAGGCTAGCAGGTGCTCGTCGGCTGCATCGGCAAAAAGTTCGATCTCTTCCACCGCGGCCGGGCAATTCAACCCGCCAAGTTCGAGTACTCGTGTTATCGCGCGATTAATCAGTGGCGAACTGATGGGACATTCGTGGATGGGAAGGACTTCGTGCGAGCCAAAGCGAAAGTATCCCAGCGCGAATTCGGGCGCAATCCGCAGTTGTAGGCGTGTGCGATTGCGGTAATTCCATGGAGGAGAGGCATGCAGGCAGATGTCGGAGGGCAGCTCGATTTTTGCGATCCGTTGCAGTGTTTCGCGCAGAATGCCGGCTTTGAATTGCATCTGCTGCTTGTAGGGAATGTGCTGGTAATGGCATCCGCCGCATTGGCGGAAGTAGGGACAACGAGCCTCGATGCGGTTGGGCGATGCTTCGATCAAGCGTGTGAGTGCGCCGCGCGCGAAGCCGGGTTTTTCTCGGCGAATGTCGGCTTCAATTTTTTCGCCCGGTAGTACAAAGGGCACGAACACCGCCATGGAGCGGCCATCCGCGCCGGCGGGCGTGCGCGCGAGGCCATCGCCGCCGTAGATCAGTTTTTCTATGGAGAGCTGCAAGGATTCAGTGTAGCGTGGCGCGCTGCAGGCCGCGCGGCGTGAGGTACTTTCCTGCCAACAACCTTGCCTTGAAATCGCGGAGCCGTCGGCAAGCGGACAGGAGTGTCCGCTCCACACTAAAACTAATGCATGTAGAACAAGCTCAGCCGCGGCGCGCCGCTGCGCTCCAGCAGGCGTTTGTGGACGTACTGTTTGTGGAGTTGTTCGACCTGCGTCGCTGTCATGTTACGACGGTAGGGCGCGATATCGCGATCGGCCTCCGCACGAACATTTACTAGATCTTCGTCGGCAGTCGCTGCCATCATTACCGCGAACAGCTTTTCTTCCAGCACTGTCAGACGACGCTCTAAATCTTCGAGGCGCGGAAGCTTTCCGCTGTGCTCGATGGTCTGGGCCATATCGCGTAACGTGGCGGCTTCCTCGCGCGCCAGGGCTGCGGTCGCGAAACCTGGGTGCTCGGGCAGCTTGGCTTTTTCTAGTTTGTCGGCGTTCTCTCGCAGAAACTCAGCAATCTGCGCCGCTTCAAATCCTGGCCCTGGCCGAGTTTTTTCTTGGTTGGTTGCGCCGATAGCCGCTTCTTTCATGTCTTCTGCCGCGGCCAGCACGGCTTGCGAGCAGTAGGCCAGACTGTTCACCTTTTTTGATGTCGGCGGGCGCTGGTCGTACTTGTCGAATGCGTTATCTACTCCGCGGAGCACGGCCTCGAGCGGCACGCCCGCACTTTTCCAGGTCTCGATTAGCGCCCAATCGAGCGTCGAAAGCAGCAGATGGGTTCCGCGCCGCCGCAGGTAGTGCTCTTCGATTTCGGTGAAGTAGTTGAAATAATTCACACTATTTGAAATCTGGCTTATGTTATTTGAATTTGGAGCACAATCAGTCTGTAAATAATTCGGAGTACGTCGGTATTGGACTTCATGTCATTAGAAGGCGTAATCGAAATTCTCACGGCCGTCGAGTTGGCCCAGCGATTGAAAGTTAAATCCAGTTGGGTCATTGATGCAAGCCAACCAGCCCGCAACTCGCGGAACCTATTGACAGCGTGATCTGGCTCTCAACCAGTCCTCTAAATCCGCAATGAAAGGACTTTCCAGGACTCTTCACGGACAATTCGCGGACTATGCGATCCCTATTCTAGAGTCGAGTGCGGCGCATTCCGGGCGACTGTTTCAACTCGCCGACATGGAGAATTTGCTGTTGCCACTGCAAAATTCAAACCCGACCTTGGGAGCGGCGTGTGGTTGATCTGGCTGCGAACGCGGTGAAACGACTTTCTCGCAGGAAAAATTCACGCATGAATGCACGACCGCAAGTTAGAGAAATCCTAATAAGCAAGAAAATCCGCCACTGGTGGATCGTAGCCCGACATCCCCTAATCGATGCCGCTTGCCTGACCTCTAGGGCCAGAAAGAATTATGCGCGTCTCTGTACGCGCTACCCACACATGATGACGCGGTTAGGGCTCGATGAGTTTTCGCTCTATGGCTGACGATAATCCGCCTGCCTCCACTGCCCAACAAGGCAAGTGTCTCCTCGAACAACTGCCAGAGCTGCGTTGAGTTCAGCTCCCGCTGTTTGACCGACAACATTGCCGGGAGGATAATCTTCGTGGCCTTGCTCCACCTTCCCTGGCTAGGCTTACTGCCGAAAAGGTCACGTCAAGATTTACCGAAGGAGATTCCCATGAAAACAGCGCCCATTCGCAGACTTTTGATCTCCGCTTCGCTCGCGCTTCTGATTACTCAGGCAGCACTGGCGACGACCGTAGTGGTCGGTAATTGCCTGTCCCACTTACAAACCTATTCCACAATTTCGCAAGCGGTAGCGGCTGTCGCCTCCGAGTCAATTATCCTGATATGTCCCGGCAACTATCCGGAGCAGGTTACGATCACCCAACCGTTGACGCTGCGTGGGGTGCAGACCGGAAACGCCGCGAATCCCACAATGACTGTGCCCTCAGGCGGATTAACCAAAAGCGTAATTTCTCCAACCAACGGTATAACGATGTACTTTCAGATTTTGGTGCAAGGAACCGAGACCGGACTGGTCAACATCAGCAACCTCGCGATCAATGGGAGCAATAACAACGTCACCAATGGCTGGCTCGAGGGCGTCTATTATCAGAACTCCTCGGGCGCGGTGGAAAATGTAGCGACTTACAATCAGATGGGAAACGGGTACGGTTTTGGGATTTTTCTCGAAAGCACGACGTCCAGCCAGAAGGCCATCACTGTCCGGAAATGTAGTATCCACGATTTCGACGCAGAGGGCATACGCACCAATGGGAATGCCGACCTCACCGTAAACGTCGCGTCGAATGCCGTCGTGGTTTCCCCTTCAACCAGCCTGCAAATTAACGGGATTGACATCTATGGAGTGGGAACGGTTTCGGACAACAGCATCGCAAACAAGCCCGGATTATCAGGGGGTAATGGGATAGGAATAGCTGCGGCTTCGGGGCTTACGATCTCAAACAATACCATCGTCGGCATGACCATCGGCATCTGGCCGGGAGACTCCAACGTAGTTCTATCAAATAGAGTGTCGCTTGCCAACTCGGCTCTTGTCCTCGGCGGAACAGATAACGATGTAGAACACAACGATCTCTACCCCGGCGAAGGTGGAGCGGCCGTCGATTTCAACTGCACCGGCACAGGGAATACAGTTATTCACAACCTGATCAACGACTCGGACTGGGGTTTCGTCAACTCCGGCGGTTCCAACACCATCGCTCCAAACTCATTTTCGAATGTTGCGCAGCTCGTATCGCCGCCATGCTAGTTCGCGGTCATGCCTGGCAGGGGCGAACGGCATCCGTTCCAGCTTTCGAATGTGGTAGCGAGTACGAGGGCCAAAAGATCACGATTGTAGGAGAACATGAGTCGCCACTTGCCGCCGGACGGGACTGTAGGAACCTGACCAGAAATGCCGATCACCATTCCGTATCCCGGTGGTAAGGGCCGACTTGCTCGAACCGTTGTTTCCTTTCTACCAAAGCGCGGCCGCACTTTCGTCGAGCACGGGCCGATACTGCCCTCCAGAGGTGGTTGTTCCATAGAAGTTACCAGCGGAATCAGCGGCGAGGCGGGACAAGGGACCTCTACCATCCGGACAAGTTCCCCTTAACGAGCATGTTCCATTGGATTGTTCATAGTCTTCTTAATCAGCTTTCTCCACTACCTGTTTAGCCGCCTTCGACTTGCTCCCAGCGAAGTCCGAGTCGCCACCGTAGATCGCCGTGATTGAGTTGGTACCCACTTTTAGGGTCGAGGTTGTGAAGGTAGCAGAGCCCCACTCACCGGGCGGATCGGGCAAAGCCGAAGCAGTAGTCGCGTCTCCGCAAGATTACTTGGGCGGACTGAGTGTTTCTCCAGACGGCAAGACGCTCGCCGCAGCAGTTCACAAAGCTGAAGCGCAGGGAGTGGCGGTCAAGATTGCCCTCTTTGAGATCGGATCGCAGAGCCAGCCGAGATTGCTCGACGCTGCTCACCGTTCAGGGGGCGTGCAATTCACTCCTGACGGGAAGTCCGTGGCTTTTGCAAATCGGGAAAACGGCGTGGACAACGTGTGGGTGCAACCCGTAGACGGCTCTGTGGGTCATGCAATCACCGACTTGCAGTCGGAGCAAATCTGGTCGCTGAGCTTTTCACCGGACGGCAAAAGCCTTGCTGTTCTGCGGGGGCACTACGATTCCGATGTCGTGCTCCTGCAAGAAGCGAAGTAGGAAATCACTCTGATCGCGAAGCATTCTGGAAAGAGGCCGATTCCCACATCCCCACCCTGAAGCAGGCCAAAGCTGAGTACGCGAAGCTGCAATAGCACGTTTATCTTGATCCACGAGAACCCGCTGGAAAAAGGATCGCCCCAACCGATGGCAACCGGAGCGGCGGTGGAGCGAACCGGTGCTGGGCGGGAGTTCCGCCCGCCAAAGTCCAGCGCCTTTCACGGCGCACTTTTTCGCCAGCTAGGCGAGCTTACTTCCCCGACTTGTAATCCAACCCGCAGTCTGAGTACCAAGAGATGATCGAGAGACCTTCATTGGGCTCGGTGCTTCCGATGAAAACGAAAAACCGCTGCGGCGATTCTCGACAACCCGCTGGCGATTGATAGGGAACATTGGGCGGCTTCGCAGCATTGCGAAATCGTGCTACGCTGCTCCGCTTACCCGGAGTTCCTAATCTAATGTCCTCTTTCGTGCGCTCATCCCTCGTCGCCGCTGTTCTGCTCATCTCTTTGCAACTCGTGTTTAGCGATGACACCAAGGCTCCAGATATCAATTCGGAGCTTGCGGCTGCTGACCAGCTTTATCGAGCGGGCAAATTCGCAGAAGCCGAGGCCAGCTACCAGACGCTACTCAAGGCGGATGCGAAGCTGGTGCCTGCGCAGGTTGGGCTGGTGCGGACACTGTTGCGGCAACAGAAGATTGATGAGGCGTTGGACGCCGTGAATACCGCCTTGGCCGCGCAGCCAAGTACGGCGGCGTTGTTGGCAGCGAAGGGAGATGTGCAATTTCGTCTGGCGCAGATGTCGGACGCGGAGTTGTCGTATCTGACGGCGAAGAAGCTCAATCCAAAGGAAGTGCATGCTTGTCTTGGACTGGCGCGGTTGTACCGATCCTACTCCTTATACCGCAAAGCCTATGACCAGCTACAAAGCGCCCACGAAATCGCTCCCGACGATATCGAGGTTCAAAGGGCGTGGTTGAGCATGCTTCCACGAAAAGAGAGACTGGCGGCAATGGAGGCCTACCTCGGCGGCCCCCATCCCGATGATGAAGAAGAAACAAAGTGGATGACGGAGCATTTGGAGTTTCTGAAGGCCACAGCAGATAAGCCCGTTCATGGGTGCAGGTTGGTCAGCAAAGTGGAGCAGACCGAGACCAAGTTGGAGACGATGTATGGGGCGGACGGACATCGCATGCGGGGCATAGGCTTGTCGGTTAAGCTCAATGACCGGAATGTCCACCTTCTGCTTGATACCGGAGCGGGCGGGATTATGGTGAGCCGCAAGGTCGCGGAGAAGGCGGGATTGACCCGCATCTCTGCGGTGCACTACGGAGGCATCGGCGACGAAGGCCTGCAGAGCGGCTACACGGCGGTCGCGGATCACATCCGGATCGGCGAGCTGGAATTCCAAGACTGTGTGGTCGCCGTAAGCGACAAAGGTTCAGTGGGCGATGAAGACGGTTTGATCGGGGCCGATGTGCTCGGGGCATATCTCATCGACATTGACCTTCCGGAAATGCGGCTCAAACTAGCTCCATTGCCGAAGCGTTCCGAAGACGTAGTTGCCCCGAAGTCGCTGAACAGCGAAGGCGAGGAACAAGCGATTGCCGAGCGCAAAGAAGACAGCGTGAACGAGCCCGCTTCGCAGGATCAGAAAACTCTCGCACCGATATCGAAACCAGCACAACGCCTGCCCAAAGATCGTTACATTGCGCCTGAAATGGCGGACTGGACGAAAGTCTTCCGATTTGGCCACAGCATATTGGTGCCAACTAGTGTGAACGATTCGAAATCCATGCTGTTCGGACTCGACACCGGGGCGTTCAGCAATATTCTCTCGGTGCGTGCTGGACGGCAGTTCAGCAAGGTTAACTCCGAAGACCGTGTGCGGGTTCATGGTGTGAACGGCGCAGTGGATAAGGTCTACAGTTCCGAGAAGGCGACTTTGCGTTTCGGACACTTTGAGCAGCCGAACTTAGGCATCGTCACGCTAGATCTCTCCACCATCAGCCGCCACACGGGGACGGAGGTTTCCGGATTTCTCGGGTTTGCCGTGCTCAGGCAGCTTGAGGTGGAATTGGACTACCGCGACGGCCTTGTAAATTTTGTGTACGACCCCAAGCGCGTGAGCCCTTTCGTGAGATAGCCCCCTGGTACGTCTCCTTCATTTTCCGGGACCGAAATTTAGAATGGGCTGCATGAAACGAATCTGCGTTTTCTGCGGCTCCAGTCCGGGCAGCCGACCGGAATACCGTGCTGCCGCAAACGACCTAGTGCGATACTAGTTCGCGAGAAATTGAAACAGAATAACGAAGGGAATGATCATGACTAGGTTTCTTTCCTTGACGGCACTCACTTTCGCAGCCCTGCTGATCGCTGCTTTCTCCTCGCCTTCATCCCCATCGGATGGACTGCTGCTCGTCGCCAATAAAGGTGATCGGACGCTCGGCATCATTGATCCAAATGCTGCCCGGCAGATTGCGACCGTCGCCGAGGGAGGGGTGACGGGGCACGAGGTCGCCGCATCTGCTGATGGCAAACGAGCATTCGTACCGATCTACGGCAATTCAGGAGTCGGCAGGCCCGGCACGGACGGAAGCACGCTGGCTGTGATCGACCTCAGTGACCGCAAGGTAATTCACACCATTGACTTTGGACATGGCGTAAGGCCCCATTGCGCCGTTTTGGGGCCGAAAGATGGTCTCCTTTATGTAACCACGGAGCTAGACAAATCTGTAACCATCATCGACCCGCTGACCCTAAAGATTGTGGGGAGCGTTCCGACCGGGCAGGCCGAATCCCACATGCTGGCGATCAGTTCGGACGGGCGCAAAGGCTACACCGCCAACGTGGGGCCGGGGACGGTATCGGTGCTCGATCTCGCCGGGCGAAAAACTCTCGCGGTGATTCCGGTTGCGAAACACCTGCAACGCATCTCAATCTCGCCCGACAATCGCTGGGTGTTTACCTCGGATGAGGAAAAGCCTCGGCTGGCGGTAATCGATACCGCTACGAACAAGGTTGATCGCTGGATCACATTGAGCGCCTCAGGATATGGCACCGCATCCACCCCGGATGGAAAATGGCTGCTGGTGGCGTTGCCGGATGCGAATGCTGTGGCGGTGATCAATCTCCCCACGTTGCAGGTGGTGAAGACGATCAGTGCGCCCTCGGCTCCTCAAGAGATGCTGATCCGACCGGACGGTAAAGTTGCCTATGTGTCGTGTGACCGCAGCCATCAGGTGGCGGCGATAGGGATCGGCGACTGGGGCGTGAAGTTGATCGAAGCCGGAAGCGGAGCAGATGGTCTCGCGTGGGCGAGGTAATTTTCAACGAGGCACAATGCTCCCAAGGTCGGAATGAAATGCGTCCCTGCGGCTCCGCAAAGAAAGCACAAGCGGTGCTGCGGCGGGACGGCGGCCAACTGGGCAGACGTTCCCCCCACCTTCCGCCATCGAAGCAGGGACTCCGGTCGTGCGGCAGGAGACTAAAAGCGTCTTGACTGGGGATCGGCAGTCAGTCACGGGGTGGCGCACAGTCGGCTGCAACTACGCCGATTAACGCTGATTTATTCAAATCAAGCATTATGGATTCTCAACAACTTATCTCCAGAACTGACTTGTTGAAATAATTTTCCACGACGGCTTTGCGAGGTCAGAGGTTAAAGGTCAGATTGCAGAGGTGAATCTGGATTCCGACTCTGCGTTCTGACTTATTTTGTTTTAGGGGCTTTCGGCGAAGGCCACGGTTTCGCATCTGCTCCGAGAGGCTTGGCGGGCGTCGTTGCCTTCGCCGCTCTGGGCGTGGCTTCACGGCGGAAGGACTGATTTCGATCCCAAATGATGCGCAAGCCTTCCAGGGTGAGAAATTCGTCCACCTCTTTTATGAAGTGGGAAGCGGTGCCAATCAGCGCACCGAGTCCACCGGTTGCAATCACGCGGGTTTCCGAGCCCAGTTCATCGACCAGCCGTTCGAGAATGCCGTCGACGAGGCCGAGATAGCCGTAGTAGAGACCAGATTGCAAGCTGCCCACCGTGTTTGATCCGATCACGCGGGCGGGCTTGCGAATTTCTACGCGGGGAAGACGCGCCGTGCGCTGAAAGAGGGCATCCGCCGAGACACCGATGCCCGGGCAAATCACGCCGCCCATATACTCACCTTTTTTCGAAACGCAATCGAACGTTGTGGCAGTGCCGAAGTCGACGATCACGCAGGGACCGCCGTATTTTTCAAAGGCAGCCACTGCGTTGACGATACGGTCCGCGCCAACTTCTGCGGGATTGTCGTAGAGCACCTGCATACCGGTTTTTATGCCCGGTTCGATGAACAGCGGCTTGCTGTTGAAATAACGTTCGCACACCTGGCGCAACACCGGGTCGAGCGGGGGCACGACGGATGAAATCACGATGCCTTTCACGTCTGAAACTTCGAGGTGGTCCATCGCGAAGAGGTTGCGGAAGATCACGCCGTATTCGTCGACGGTGCGCGCCAGATGCGAACCGACACGCCAGTTCGCGACCAGGTGCTCGTAGCGCGCGGGTTCACTGGTTAAGTCCTCGCCCGGCCGGTGAGCTTCTCGAAAAACGCCCAGCACCGTGTTGGTATTGCCGACATCAATGACTAGAAGCATAGGAAATTTGTAAGTGATTTGCCATTGAAAACGCCGCCGCTCTTAAATTTTCAAAGTTACGAACTACAAATTACAAAGTGGAAATGATTCTCACGGTTCCAGTAACCACTGTTTGCAATCTGTCTTCGGTTCTTACGCGCAGAAATCCCCGTTCATCCAATCCCTCGGTGATGCCTGCCAGGCCGCCGTTTTCGTCGATGCGCACTTTTTGGCCGCGCACCGACAGAGAACTTTCCTCGAAGCGTCGCAGAATTGCGTTGCGCGCCCCTTCGGATTCAACCAGGCTGCGATATTCCCGGTCGAGTGATTTTAGCAAAGCGGCGGAGAGCTCTGCGCGCGACCACTCGGTGCCGGTCTCGAGGCGCAGGGATGTGGCAGTGTCGCGCAGTTCAGTCGGGAATTTTGCCTGATTCACATTGATGCCGATGCCGACCACGAGATGGCGGACGCGCGTTGCTTCGGCGTTCATTTCGGTGAGAATTCCGCAAAACTTTTTGCCGCCGAGCAGCGCGTCGTTTGGCCATTTCAGATCGACCTGAAGCTGTGGAGCGATCTCTGCCACGGCCGCGCGCACCGCCAGTCCGGCAGCCAGTGAAAAAATCAGCGCGTCGGAAGGCGGCATCGCTGGGCGAAGGATTACCGAGCAGTAGATGCCCGTCGATCGCGCCGAGTGCCAAGTGTGCCCGCCGCGTCCGCGGCCAGATAGTTGCTCTTCGGCGAGAAACACGCTGCCTTCGGGCGCGCCCTCGGAGGCTGCGCGCATGGCCTCGGAATTCGTCGAGCCGATTTTGTAGTAGTGATGGATCTGCTTCGATGCATTTTTGCCGAAGATTGTGCCCTTCAAGGACGCAGCCAGCATCTCGGGCAGCAGCAAGTCAGGGACCGCGCGCAGTTGGTAGCCGGTGGCGGGATGTCCGGCGACATCGACGCCGAGTTCGCGCAGTTGCTGGATCATTCGCCAAACCTCCGAGCGGCTGGTACCGATCTCTTCGGCAATCTTGGTGCCGCTGACGACGACGGTCGCGTGGCTCATGAGGAGACGGAGGATGCGGCCGAGGCGAACGTCGGTTGCCGGGTGGACGGAGGGCAGGCTGCGAGTTTTGGCGAATGCGGGGATGAAGGGAATTATAGCTAGGGGATCGTCGTTCGTCGTTAGTCGTTGGCAACCAAAGCCTCGCTCTTCGTCGGCGCCAGAGGTGATCGCTTGACTCTCCGAACGACTAGCGACCAACGACCGACGACCGTTTCCTACGCTAGACTCACTCGCAAATTCATATCCACAGCGGTTGCCGACTGGGTCAATGCTCCGACGGAGATGAAATCCACGCCCGTTTCGGCATAGGAGCGGACGTTTTCGAGGGTGATGCCGCCGGCACATTCGAGCGGAATGCGGCGCGAATGGCGCGCACAAATCTCGACTGCCTGGCGCGCGTTTTCGGTGCTTACGTGGTCGAGCAGAATCGCTTCCGCTCCGTGGTCGAGCGCCTGGTGCAGTTCTTCGAGGGAGCGCACTTCAATTTCGATGGGCTGACGGCCGCGGCGATTGTGGATTGCGCGCTCCAGCGCGGGAACTGCGCCGCCGGCCAGCGCTATGTGATTGCTCTTGATGAGGACGCCGTCGGAAAGATCCAAACGGTGATTTTGGCCTCCCCCGCAGCGAACGGCGTACTTGTCGATCACGCGCAGGCCGGGAGCGGTTTTGCGGGTATCGAGAATCCGGACGTGGGTGCCCGCCACGGCGTCGACGAATGTACGCGTCGTGGTCGCTATGCCCGACATGCGCTGGAGAAAATTCAGAATGACGCGCTCGCACGACAGAATCACGCGGGCGTTGTGCTGGATCACAGCGATCTGCTGCCCGGCGTGCATGCGGATTCCGTCGAAAATCGAAGGATGGCTGGTGACTTCGTAGTGCGAAGTGACGGCTCCGTCGAGCGCGGCGTAGACGTCGAGGATGCGGGGCACGCAGCCGACGCCGGCCAGAATGCACTCCTGCTTGGCGATGATCGTCGCGGAGGCGCGCTGGTTGGGATCGATGCAGGCGTAGCTGGTCGCATCGCGCGTGGCTCGATCTTCGTTGAGCGCGTTCTCGAGAATCGCGGTGATGCGTCGTGAATTCCAGTCCATAAAGGCAGCTATCAGGTCTCAGTTGTCAGCGCTCAGTAAAAGCGCTTCGTGCGCTTTGCACACCTGCCCAGACGAGGGCGTCTTTGGCTAAGTGTTTTCTCCTAGCTCCCTCAGTTTTGCGAGAAGTTTCTCGCTCAGAACGCTCGATTCCTCAACTTGCTTGCGCAATCCCTCCACAACGTGCGTGGGAGCCTTGGTCAAAAAGTTGTCGTCACTGAGTCTGGCCTGCGCGCCCGTCAACTGTTTTTCTATCTTCTCCAACTCTTTAGTTAGACGTTCGCGCTCGGCTGCGACGTCAATCTTTTTTTCATAGTTCGCGTGTACATCGAAGCGTGAGGTACTGCGCGCGCCGGTCCTGTTCGCCAGAGAATTTTCTACAAACGTGATCTTCTCCACGTTGGCCGGGCGATCCAGCAGGATCGTGCGGAGATTCTGTTCGAGCATAGAGCGAATCGCTGGCTCGTGCGCGAACACTTCGATGGGAACTTTCACCTTGGGTTCCACTTTCAACTCCGCCCGAAGATTGCGGACGCTGACGATCAGATCCTGGAGAATCGCCATATCTGTCTCTGCGGCGAGATCGATCTGCCTGTCATCCGCTGTCGGATAGGCGGCGAGCGCAATCGACTTCAGCGGAGGCTTGCCGTCGTAGATCGCGTGCCAGATTTCCTCGGTGATAAAAGGCATCACGGGGTGCAGCAGGCGGAGCGCGGCCTCAAACAGGTTGACCAGATTCGCACACGCCGCTTGAGCCGCAGCCGTGTCTGCACCTGCCTCGAGGTTTAGCCGCGGCTTGATGAGTTCGAGGTACCAGTCGCAGAGTTCTCCCCAAAAAAAATCGTAGATGCGATTTGCGGCCTCGTCGAAACGATATGTATGCAGCGACTCGTTCACATCGCGGGCTGCGCGATTGAAGCGCGAGAGGATCCAGCGATCTTCGAGCGTCTGGGTGTGGAATCTGGCGACTCCCTTCTGGGGATGGAGATCTGCCGGGTCTGGGGCGGGGCGGAGCCCCCCCGCCACACGATCTACATTCATAAACATGAAGCGCGCGGCATTCCATATCTTGTTGGCAAAGTTTCGATAGCCTGCGGTGCGGCTCTCGCTGAAGGCGATGTCGGTACCGGGCGCGGCCATGGCGGCCAGGGTGAAGCGCGTTGCGTCGGTTCCGTACTGGCCGATGACTTCGATGGGATCGAGGACGTTGCCTTTCGTCTTCGACATTTTCTGGCGGTCGGCATCGCGCACGAGAGCGTGAATGTAGACTTCGCGAAAAGGAACGCTCGCGCGAAGCGCTTCTTCATCGGACGGCCCATGTTTGCCCGGTTTGTGCGGCGGCATCATGAACCAGCAGCCGAGCATGATCATGCGCGCTACCCAAAAGAACAGGATGTCGAAGCCGGTGATCATTAGCGAGTTGGGATAAAAAACTTCCAGGTCGCGCGTCGCCTCGGGCCAACCCAAAGTTGTGAAGGGCAAAAGACCGGACGAAAACCAGGTGTCGAGGACGTCGCGGTCTTGCTCCAGATGGGTGCCGCCGCACTTGCAGGCCGCAGGAGCCTCGCGCGCCACGACCACTTCGTTGCAATCTTTCTCTGTGCAATACCACGCCGGAATCCGGTGTCCCCACCACAGCTGGCGCGAGATGCACCAGTCGTGGATGTTGCGCATCCAGTTCAAATAAATCTGGCCGTAATTCTCGGGCGTGAAGCGGATGTAGCCTTTCTCGACGACTTCGATGGCGCGCCTGGCGAGCGGCGCAATTTTGACGAACCACTGCGTCGACAGACGCGGCTCTACGATTGTGCCGGAGCGGTCGCACTTGGCGAGCGCGATCGTGTAATCTTTCGTGCCGACGAGAAAGCCTTGCGCGGCGAGGTCTTCGACGATGCGCGCCCGGGCGGCGAAGCGATCCAGGCCAGCGTAAGGGCCGGCGTTCGCATTCATCTTGCTGTGCTCGTCGATCACTTCGATTTGCGGAAGGTTGTGGCGGAGTCCGGCCTCGAAGTCGTTGGGATCGTGCGCCGGCGTGACCTTTACCGCACCGGTGCCGAATTCAGGCTGCGCCAGTTCGTCGGTGATGATCGGAATCTCGCGGTTCATCAGCGGCAGCAGCACGTGCTTGCCATGCAGGTGGGAGTAGCGTTCATCCGTCGGATTCACGGCGACCGCGGTGTCGCCGAGCATCGTTTCTGGACGCGTGGTTGCAACGATGATGAAGTCGTCTTTGTTTTTGTCTTCGTCTCTGCTGCTCGCCTTCCCATCGACGACGGGGTAGCGAATCTCGTACAGTTTGCCAGGAACGTCTTCGTGCTTGACTTCGAGGTCGGAGATCGCGGTGCCGCAGTCGGAGCACCAGTTGACGATGTATTTGCCGCGATAGATCAAGCCGTCTTCATAGAGGCGCACGAAGACTTCTTTTACCGCGCGCGATAGGTTGTCGTCCATGGTGAAGTATTCGCGACGCCAATCGACTGAGGCGCCGAGGCGCTTCATCTGGTCGAGGATCGCGCCACCGTATTCGCGCCGCCATTCCCAAACGCGTTCGATAAATTTCTCGCGCCCCATCGCGCCGCGATTCTTGCCTTCTTTGGCGAGCTGGCGTTCGACCATCATCTGCGTGGCGATGCCGGCGTGGTCGGTGCCGGGCAGCCAGAGCGCCACATAGCCGCGCATGCGATGCCAGCGGACGACGATGTCCATCTGCGTCTGGTTGAGCATGTGTCCCATGTGCAGACGGCCGGTGACGTTTGGCGGGGGCAGGAGCAGTGTGAAGACTGGGCGCTTGTTTTCTGCTGGGGGCGTCTCTACGTGGAACAGTTTTTCCCGGACCCAATATTCGGCCCAGCGTGACTCGATCGCACCCGGTTCGTAAGTTTTCGGCAATTCATGCGGCATCTTGTGTGAGAACTCCAGTGGTTGTGCAGAGACGGCTGCCCTCCTCCGACTTCGCCCGGTGGCTCGTCTAAGCCGAGCGGACGAAACGGGCTTTCCAGAAGAAGGAGGGAATGTTTGATCTTACAGGCGCGAGAAAAGATGGGTCAAACGCCGCTGGGGGTAGTGTATGGCGACGGCAAAAGTGCTACACGTTACCATTTAGTAATATTCGGAGGGGCCGGGGGGGCGCGCGCGAGCGAGTAGCAGAGGCGAGAGGGTGGGCCCGCGCGGACACTGGCCATGACATGTGGGCCTTTTCTTCGGCTATCATTTTCCCAATGAGTTGGTCTTCAGTTCTCCGGTACTGCCGGGAGCACCCTATCCGCATCGGCTTACTCGTTGCGGCGCTGATACTGACCGTGATCCTGAATGATCGGTGACAGGTGACGAGAGGTTCATGTTTACCAACTCCCCGCGATCGCATAGTGATTACGCAGTGGTTTGTGCGTGAGCGGCATTTGATAATTTATCCAAATAGACCCGCCATCAAACTGTCCATAATATTTGCCTGGGCCGATGGTGGTGCAGCCCGTGCGACGTTCGTAACAGTCCAGTAGCGCGTGCTCACCGTTGACGATGACGTATATCTTGGATGTATCTGTGTGAGTTCTTCGTCCGGTTGTCGAATTTACGATGGCTCCGGCGAGCCCGCCGCTCGTATTGCCACGGACATCCACGGATTGTGTGAGCGTTTCTGTATCCACCACTTCAACACTTACAGATGTTTTTATTGCATGGCATACATCCTTAGCGGCTTTGCCGAGATGTTGATCTGAAGCGGCGATGAATGTCACTCCATCGCGATCGAGTAAGGTGAGGTAGAAGGTCTTGCCCCAGAGTCCGCCTTCGTCGCTTTCGCGCTTATCGTCGCTTTTGCGCTTGGTGGCATCGAGCGTGTAGTCGCTTTTGGAAGCATCATTGGTGATGCTGACATTCGGGCATTCCTTACTTAGCGCCTTCAGAATATCTTTGGCTGAAATATCAGAGGTGTCGGTGAGCGCAATGCTCTTAGGAGCCGTCTGGGCGAGCACCGGAATCGCAAAACACAGGCATAGGCAGACGAAGCATTTCACAGGATCATCCTTCGATCAGATCTGAGTTTCGGGCCAGGCTCGACTACCAGGGGGAAAATCTTCAACCTGCCTAGCCCTCCATCGATATAAACATACTCTTAGGTGTAATTCTTTTCGGATTATCTTCAGCGACGTAAGGCATCTCGCTGTGATTGAATCCAAAGAAGGCATAGACCTGAGCAAGTAGCTCGTAGACCACGCGGCCCGCGTCCATTTCAACAAAGGGAATCTGAAACCTGCTCGTGATCGTCGAGTCTGGAGCCGTTTTCGTCTCCCCCCACCTTGGAAAACGGATGTTGTCCCTTTCTGACGATAGCGAACACGGCACGCCATCAACAGTCATATTTTCGAGTGAAAGGAGAAATGTCAGATGGGTTGGAAGCGGCTCCGCCTGGTTGAATACGTCGGAGGCCAGCTGTACAAAATTAAGGAGGACTTCTCCAAGGACAAAGTTGCGAATCGGTAGCCCAACGTTTTGTCGCGTGTGACTGGCCCAACAAAGTAAATCATAGTCCCCCGGACCAACTGCTATCAAAGCACCATCTTTCCAAAGGTCGATTATTTCGAAGCCTGCGGAGACACCAACGCCTCAATTCGCCTTTGATAATGGATGATTGCTTGGGAACCCTTATCGCAAATCCATTTTGTCGCAGTCGGGGGGGGTGCTCCAACAACTCCACCACCGGGGCGGCCTGAGATTCAAAGAGCTGGGGCAGGTCGCACTTCGACGCCGAGAATGCCGCAAGCACTAGGTTTGGGTTGCCGGTGCGCTCCACGGCCTTCTCTGCCTCCGCGATCCGTTCTATGATCTGTTCCGTCGGATCCGTCTGTTTGCCGGCCGTCTCTCTTATCGGAGACAAAAGCTTAGCGAGCATAGATTCAACGCTGGTCAATCTTTCGGATAATTCGCCAAACCTCATACCGTCTTTGATCCGAGAGCGGAGTGTTCCCACCGATGTTGCCGGGACTCTGTCGAGCACCCTTTCGAAGTATCCGATCAAGGTTCCAAACACCTTTCCATCCTGGGTAACTGCGCGTGTTACGACATAAGGTTTGTCATCGCACGCGTCCGGGGGGACGATGATTGCCGCTACTTGCTTGCCCGGGTGAGATGACGACTGATAGCAATCAATCTGAACCGAATGTATTGGCGGATGTATCCAATTCTGGAGGACGTTGCGATATTGTTGTGTATCGAAAAATGATGCCTCAAAGGGTCGGCAAGATTCGATTTCCTCAACCGCGGTAAGGTTATTCTTCGTCGTTCGAAACCCAACGAGAATGATGCCCCCACAGGCATTAGCGAGTGCCGATACGTCCTTTGCGAGCTCTTGCTTTTGCCAGTCACTGCTCGAAAGCTTATAAGGTTCGCTTTTAGCCTCCACTTGGAGGGTTTCGACAATGCCAATTAGAGGGTCGAAATGTCCGGTCCGAAGTATCTCTACGATCTCGGCGACTGTATTGGTGCCTGGCATTTGTTCCTAATTATATTGGTGAGTGTGTTAAGCACGGACTATTTTGAGCATGTGTTCGTGCGTTTTGCGTTTTACCGCTTTCCCACGAACCAGTCTTTCTATCGTGTGTTGGCTCATTTTCGTTAAGCCCATCGTCTTTCGGATGCCAATCGCGCGAATTTCGTCTGCTATCGACGCGTCGGCAACTACTTTTTTCGCTCTTCCGTACTCGGTAGCCTTGAACTCCAGTACGCTGATCTCGTCGCCTTCCTCCCACTTGCGATCCGTTTCCTTGCCCACATAGCGAAACTCCCCAGCAATGATGCGCGCGCGCCGCAGCAGTCCGCGCGTTTCCGCCGAGCACGGCGAACCATCCGGCGCTAGGCTCTTCGCCTCGCGGTGTTCCTGGTATTCGATCAAGAGGCGCGCGAATTGCGAAGGGAAAACCACATTGTACGGAGGATTGTTTTCTTTGGTGCAGTCCACCATTCTGAACTTCTTGCCGCTGTGAATATTGACGCATTTAATGTCAAACCAACGATCTTGCTTCGATGAAAATTCGCACACGAGCAGTATTTTCTCGTTTGCGCGCCGGGAAAACGCATAACCAAACGTGGGATCAACCATTGGCAGAAGAAGAAAGTTGTAGGGGCGCGCGATTTCCCATTCTCCAAGCATTTCCAAAACGTTGTACGTAGTGATGGTCAGGCGCATCATTTGCGGGATATCGAGCCAGGATGGTTTTTTGCGCTTCAGTTTTAAAGCGCCCCGCACAATGTAATCCCACATTTCGTAAATCCACTGCGGAACGTCCTCTTTCCAGCCTTTCGGGGAGTCCTTGGGCGGGTACAAAAAACCGATGCCGTGCGCCTTCGGGTCCACGATTGTGATGTCGTTCTCGCCTGTTTTTTCATAGAGGGCATAGCGTTTCGCTGCGATGCTGTACCCGTACAACTGGCGCTGTGGGTTTTTGGGGTCTGAGTCAACGTAGTTCGCGTCGACAAGATTCAGAATCGAGCCTTTAACGATTTTGCGGTTGTACGGATTCAGCGCGGCGAACTTGTCAGCGATTGCTTTCGCTTCAGCCCACGAGAGAATCCGGACGCCGCTGTTGCCGAAGTGGAAGAAGAACGAAATTTTCAAGGCTATCGAGGCTGTCGGCCTCAACCCAAGAGAATTTGATCTCATCGGGAACGGCGATGTCGAAGTCCGAATCAAACACAAGTGGTCTGAGTCGTATTTTGTCGTTGGAGGCGGCGCAGGGCTTGCCTCTTTGGCTGCGATCAGTATCAAGTGATTGACACGCAGGACTCGAATAAGAAGTTGATCGATCTTGAGACTTGCAACTGCGCTGTGTTGTCTAAAGACGAGATCGTCAAGCTCCGGGAACAAGCCGAACTGGGCAAACATATAAATCGTTACCAGATGAGATCCGAGGGCTTTCGGACATGGCGGTTCGATACTGCCACAGGAAAGATATGTTTGTTGCTGACGACTGATTCGGACTGGAAGAAGGCAGCCGTGGATCTGCAGAATTGTGCACACGTCCAGGAATAAAACATGCGCTCCAGATGTCTCCACGTGGCAAGCGCTCGCCCAACGCGCGCGAGACGGCCCCTGGTCCCAAGCAAACGACATTAAAGGTTGCAGTTCAGGGCAAAATAAGGAGAGATTCGTGAAACCTCAGATCGTTCTCATGGTGATCTCTGTAATTCTTATCTGCTCACCTGTGGTACAACCGCAAGAGTCTCTTACGATTGATCATTTTATGACAGCCGACGAACTGAAAAGCACAGGGGTTTCCACCCTTTCTCAAGCGCAAAGGAAGGAGCTTGATCGTTGGCTCACTCGCTACACGTTTCTTCTCTTGGAAGAGAAGAAACACATGGGCGGATGTGATCCAGTCATAGAGACCCAGATCGATGGTGCCTTCCACGGATGGGATGGCGAGACCGTCTACAAGCTTAGAAATGGCCAGATTTGGCAGCAAGCAAGTTATCACTACCACTACCACTACGCGTATGCGCCTGAGGTGACGATTTATCCGACTACGACAGGTTGTGCAATGCGAGTTTCCGATGATGACGACGAAGCGATCTCCGTCCGAAGAATAAAGTAATGGTGATTGGGCCCCCGCCGCATCTGTGCTGCTCGCCACGAAAGCGCGCCCACGCGCTCGCTCGCGCGCCCCGCACACCCGAAAATCTTGCTCGACCGGTTTCTTCAGCCGCCCGGGAAAACGCGTCAGAAAACACACGCCCCGGTTCCCCACCGCTAACCAACCAGAAGTTGAGTTGGTCATTGCCGTTCTCCTATTCCTATGCAACAATCCCGTGCATGCGTCGTGTTCTCTGGCCACTACTTTTGCTCGCCATTACCATTCCTTACCTGTCTGGCAAGGATGCCCCCTTCCAGGTTGTAACTTGGCCGGAGTCCGGACAACCGGCACTGCGCTTCACTTTTTCTAAATTTAAGGAAATGGGTGGAATGGGGAGGGAACACACATACGTTACCGACACTATCGCGGAGAACCTCTCCGACAAAACCATTGGGAGCGCAACTTTTTCTCTTTACGTCTTCGACAAGAACAAAGCTCGTATCGGCGAGAGCAACATTTACCTCACTAATGTTAGTCCGGGCCAGACCATCAAATTTCAGATCACGCTTACGGCATCGGGAACCCCCGCTTCCTTGACGGTGTTCCCGTCGAATACGTCACGCGCTGTCTCCGTAACTGTGAACTCAGTTCCGCAGGGCGCTTTGCTACGTGTCGACGGCAAGGAAATGGGCACGACACCGAAGATTGTTGAAGTCGCGGTCGGCAAGCACACGCTTGAATTCAGTAAAGAGGGTTTCAATTCAGGGAAATTTCCGCTGGAAATTACCTCGCACGATGCTTCCGGAGGCAGCGTCAGCTATGAGCTTGGCAGTGCGGCGCACGACACCATCGAGCTGCGGGACGGGTCCGTTCTCTCTGGAGACTTGGTTTCCGTTAATGGCATGCAAATTCTAGTCCGCATTGGTGGGACCACCCAAACCTTTGACCGAAATCAAGTGAAGAGAATCCTCCTGACCGCACGCGATCCTCCAGACTGAACGACCCTTGGAGGCAAGTCAAACACGCCCCAATAATCACCCCGCCCGCTCGCGCGCCCCGCGCCTCCCCACACCCCGCGCGCCCGGCTCCCCTGACTCGTGCCCCAGCGAATATTACTAAGTGGTAACGTGTAGCACTTTTGCCGTCGCCATACACTACCCCGTCAAACGCCGCTGGGGTTAGTATGTATGTGATGCGTACGTGTACACACCCCATCCGCATCCCATCCGCCCCGTGTACATGTACACACCCCGTTTTGCGCATGTGTGTACACACATGTTCGCCGCTGTTTATGCCATGCTTGAACGCTATGGCACCCGTCCCGACCGTGTTAAATCCGGTCCGAGCGATGCGTGCGTGTGATTGGAGTGGAACGGGGGGGTGAATGGGAAGGGGGCCGGGGCGCGCGGGAGCGGGGCGGGTGAGCGGATGGGATGGGAGGGATGTGGGACCGGCGAACGGGCGCGCTCGCTAGACGGGGCAGGGGGTGAGAACACCACGGGACGGAATATGCGCCCCCGTCTGGGAGCCCCCACGGGCGAAGGGAACCTCAACTCACGATATTGTTTTCCTAATAACTTTAAGGATCTTTGGGCGAAGCGTCTCTTCTTCGACCTCACCCTTAAACAACTGAAATACTATTTCCACTAGGGTCAACGCAAAGAGAATTTGTGCGGCGGATGCTTTCCCCATGTCCGCTTCCCAGCGGTCGCTAATGTCCGGTCTACACATTACGATGGTTGGCATGGCATCGTCACTGGCTGGTGATGTTGGTCTCGTAACGACACAAGGTTCGGAGCTCATGCCTGGCGGAATATAACTACGAATGTCATTAGGTATCTGGGCTTGGTTCACAACTGAAATTGTCACTTCATTTCTGCCAATCTTGTTAGCTGCAATAATCTCGTGCTGGATCTCTTTTTCAAATCCTTTCAAGAATGACACCAACAGAAACGCAGCAATAGCCGTGTCCGAGCGATCGTCCAAGGCCGTTATCGACAGTATCGTAGCGGTTTCCAGCTGCAGTCGAACAACCCAATGTGCGGCTCCATCGGACTGCGGTCTGAAATACAATCCGTCGTCCGCAGAGTTTAATTGATCGCCGATCGCAACTAAGTCCGCTATGCGCACCGAGTCCTTGGGCATTGCAGTGAGCAACGGGATAAAGGGAAACAAGAAGTGCCAGAATTCGTCTGAACCCTTCCGATTTGCGATGATCAAAAGAGCAATCTTCTTGAAAAGATAAAGTGCTACAGGAGAAGGTAGACCTTTGAATATGAGCCTGAAATGGACGCCGAAGAGAAGAATCGTCGAGGGGTTGCACCAGGCAATGAGGCAAAGCAGGAAAGGGCAACATGAGCGAGACGCTTGATATCTACCTCCGCGCACACACAGTGGTGCTCGACGAACCGAAGCGGCCAATGAGAGGAAAGAATCGCCCGCCTGGGAACCTGGTGAAATGGCCTGAGCTGGCTCTGGTGTTTCATTGTGAATCCCGTACCGACGTCAGCCAGGGGCTAACGGTTGGGTTCTACCGCCTGCTGAAATTGAAGGCCGACAGTTACGTGCTTGAGGAAGAAGGCGCGTTTTTCGATGACGAGTTGCCAGCAGATGAACTGGAGGTTCTGGAAACCCGCCTCCGGACTGCAGTTCCTGACATCACTTCCTTCCCGCCACGATTCCCACTGCACTCGCGGTCGGAATTTGTTAAGAACGTGTTCTATAGGTACGCCCGCAAGGGGGCGCTTATTGTCGGTTTCAACATCTGCTATGCCTTGTCGAGGATCGCCCGCAAATGGACAACAGGAGACAAGGATGAGTGGTCACTCGTCCTATCAGAATATCCGGACGGCAAGGAGAATCTCTACCATCCACGGGTGCTAATCGAGCCCATCGACAGCAAGAAATCGTTCCTTCGCTTCCGCTCCGAATGGGTCCCGAAAGGCGGGCAGGCGAAGCGCACGGATATCTACAAGTCGAGATTTCTCGACCTGCGAACGCTTCTGTGGGCGCTATTCCATAAACCACTTTCTCTAAAGACTGCCTGTGAGATTCAGGCGTTCAAGAAGTACGATCTGCCACAAACGCTCGACTACACGCCTACTGGACAGGTAAGTGTTCCAGAGATCGAGTACGCCCGCCAGAACGCTCGGTGCATAGCGGCCCTCCTCAGTGCCGCTAAGCGGGAATTCGACCTCCATCCCATACAGCTCAGCCCGGCTAAAACGTATTCCCCGGCATCGCTGGCAAAGGCGTACTTAAACGAGATGGGCATCGTGCCACCTTCACAGAAATTTAACGTGCCTAACGAAATCCTGGGCATCGCCATGGAAAGTTATACGGGCGGCCGCTCCGAGACGAAAATCAGGCACGTCGAGGTGCCCGTCGTTCCGGTTGATTTCACCTCTGAATACCCGACCATCTGTGCACTACTCAATCTGATGGAAATACTTACCGCCCAGAGCCTCACTTTCGAAGATGCCACAACAGAAGTGCGCAAACTGCTAGACGCGCTAACGCTCGACAAATGCTTCAACCGCGAGCTGTGGCTAGAATTCCGATTCTTCGCACTTGTGATGCCGGATGGCGACATTCTCCCAGTCCGCACAATGTACAACGGGTTCACTCAAAACATCGGGAACAACTATCTCACCTCTGACAAGCCCATCTGGGTCGCAGGTCCAGATGTCATCAACTCCGTCATTCAGACCGGCAAAGTCCCCCGGATCGTGCGGGCACTCAAACTCATCCCGCATGGCAGACAGCCCGGATTGCGTCCTGTGCATCTGCGAGGTGCGGTCACCATCGATCCGCGCCGAGACGACCTTTTCCGCAAAGTCATGAGGAGCGCAAGCGGCACAAGTCCGACAAAGAGCTCTACCACTGGCTGAAAATATTCGCCAACGCGATCTACGGCTGTTTTTGTCGAGATCAATCCTGAAGCAACTCCAAAGGGAAAACCAGCTAGGGTGCATGTGTACACAGGGGAGGAATCCTTCGAGCCTGAGAAGCGCTACCAAGTCGTAGAGCGACCGGGCAGGTGGTACGCCCCATACTTGGCGTCGCTTGACGCGTCGGGAGGGCGGCTACTGCTGGGAATGCTTGAGAAATGCGTGGCCGATGCCGGTGGCGTTTATGCCTGGGCAGATACGGATGCTCTAAGCATTGTGAGCTCTAAGGATGGCGGATCACTGACCCACGTACCCGGATGCGAAAACGCAAGGATCCTGACATTCGCACAAGTCCAGGGAATTGTGGACAGATTCGCTGGCGTAAACCCGTACAGCTTTGGTGGCTCAATTCTCAACCTAGTTGACGAAAACTTCGTGGATTCCGATTCCACGAAACCGCAGCGGCAATTGTTCGGCTTCAGCATTTCTGCGAAACGCTACACCGTCTACGAGCGGGAGGGAGACAAGATCACGATTGTCAATCCCAAGGCGCACGGGCTTGGGTACCTCTACCCCCCAGCCGATTCTCCGAAGGGATGGGATGACGAGCACGATATGCCCAAGTGGATTTATGAAGCCTGGGAATTCCTGCTGCGAATGGCGCTGCACCTCAAGCGCAGCGATCCGACGTGGCTCAACCGTCCCCAGATGATGCGGATGGCCGTGACCACTCACAGCCTGTTGCAGCGCCTGCACGCGTGGGAACGACTTCGGCCCTACAACTCCTTTCTCGTTCCGATTCTCGGCAATTGCGGGTATCCAGCAAACATCGATCCAAACCACTTCACTCTGGTCGCGCCGTTTGAAAAGGACCAGAGCAAGTGGATGGAGTCGGTGTGCATCAACATCGATGATATGAACGACACTAAGCAATACCGGCTCGGCACAAGTTTTGATTCGCCCAAATACGGCGAGCGTGCCATCGTTGCCACGTTCGAGAGTCTTCTGTATCGCTATCTCTACCATCCGGAATCGAAGAGCGTGGCTTGGAATGGCAAACCGTGCAAGATGCTCACATTCGGACTTCTGAAGAGGGCGCACATCGTCGCCGGAAAGCACCGTCGAATCGGCAAGGAAGTTGACCGACGCTGGGAGGAGGGCGACGATCTGGATTCAGCGCGGCAGCGGCCAATCGAGTACGAGCCAACAATAGCCGAAGGTTCCCGCGACGCGACCTCAATACCAAGCGAAGCCCTCAGTCGGTTGATCAAGGCCATTGGGATTCGGAAACTGACGCGGTCTGGACTTGGCAGGCGCATCCTGGAAAAAATTTGCCGCCGAGAGCCCGTCAGGACTTCAACATTACTCGAATATGAAAGCATGATCCGGCAATACGTATTTGAGACTTCCAAGGCAGAAGATCTCGAAGGAGACCCTAAATGCTTAGTGGAAAACTGCAGAGAAGAGGAGGACAACGACACGGAAACTGAGGAGCGCAACGGAGAGCACGTTGCTGCGGAAGCCCACTCCCCTCAAATCAAGACCCCTATCTCGGACCCGGCGGTTCATGTCATCTCAGCGCAAGAACTCCAGGCCGAAGCTGTGCATGAGCCAAGGCGGGGCTGGAGATGGATTCTCGGCGGTGCGGTAGGCTTGCTGCTCGTCCTTGGAGCGATGTTTGTCGTTCGGCGCTTCGATTCCAATTCGACGCGGCACACATAGCGTTGCTCTTCGGGGGCTCTCGACGGTGAATGTATTTCGTTGTAGCAGGTGAGCAAGATCAATTCTGCAATCGAAAACCATGAAAAGGTCCGCCCCCTCTTAATTTCCGCGAAGCCCGTTTTTGGATAGTCCCCGGTTGGCCGCCAAACCTCGGGGAGCCTAGTCGGGGCCTTCTGCGGTCAGATTGCGATCTCGGCAACGCGGGAGAGAAGAGAGAGCGGGAGAATCTCCTGCTCTCTCAACGGCAACACGGTCCATTACTTCTGTCCATTGGAATTTTGGCACTCAGTCAACGTCACTATCGCAGCCACATAAATCGGGCTGCGGATCGGGAACTCAGTTGTTGCCTGAGCTGCTTGCGGGCATCAACGTTCAGGATGCTCCGGCTAATCGCGCCGTGTGGAGCACTCTCACTGGTCGCAACACCTTGTGCCGGGGTCGCGAGATAGGTGTGAATTTCGCCGGTGCTGGCGAGACCCAAGCCAGTGATCTCCCCGCGGGAATTGATGGAGCAACCGGTTAGGAGATACAAGGGAGAGTTACCCACAACCAGGGTGTTAAGGTCGGTCATCACGCCTTTCTCCCACAAAAACGCCCGCGGGTTGAAATTCGCGTCCAAGGACGCACCCACAACCGCGCCGCTGTTGTTAATGCTGATGCCGACACTCGCTAGATCTCCGGACAGTGTGCCCAAATCCTGCATTCCCGTTTCCCTTGTCCACAGAAAAGCGTGGAAAGTTGTGTCGCCCGGGAGGTCGGAGTTACCAACCACCTGACCAAGGTTATTAATGTCATAGGCGATGTTTCCGCCCGCCTGTCCCGTTTGACCGCCGAGATTGCCGAGATCAACCGCTTTGCCTTTCTCCCAAAGCAAGGCGTGAACCGGCACGAGGTTGTAGAGGAAATTTGTGTTGAAAGGTGCACAATTGCCCGACCCGCCGACGACCTGTCTGTGGTCGTTGATCTGCTCGGCGACGCCATCCGGATCGCGCTGAAAGGTGGGCAATTTGTGAACCACCCCTTTTTCCCAGACGACGGGCTTAAAGTGGAGAACTTGGGGAGCCGGACAACCTGGGTCCGGTGTCGAGTTTTCGGCAAATCCGGCCACTGCTCCCTGATTACTGATCGCCATAGCCACTCCATTGTTGCCTCCGAGCGTGGGGAGAGGATTCATGACTCCGTTTGCCGATTCGAAAGGAAGACAGATGAGATGGGTGCCGAAGCCACAGAAATCTTCTCCATTGGGGTCGGAGGCGGAGATTTCGGCTTCGCCAACGGCTCGGCCATAGTTGGTTACGCCGAAGGCGATGCTATTCGATCCGCCAAGCGTGCCAAGGTCAACTGCTTGTTCTGTGGTCCAGACAATGGCGTGGGATGAACCGTCAAGGAGATTGGAGGATCCAGCGACGCGGCCGTTCTTCGTGATGAAGAAAGGCTGGCTGAAATTGCCGCCAGGCAGTGTGCCCAGATCGGTCACGGTGTACTGCGTGGGCGAGTGTAGACCTTGCGGGGCATTCTGCGCGGCAGCTGTCAGGGGAACCGCCAGCGCTGCCAGTAACCATGACGAAAGGGACAATACACATTGGAATTTCATGTGGCCTCCTAAGTTTTATCCGCGATGTATGCGGCCGATCTTTGAGCTCATTTCGCTCTTGTCTAAATAGGCGCAATCCGTACCGCGAAACTATCAACTCCAGATGTCTTTTTGTTTGAAGGACTGGCCCAGCAGGGTATGATCTCCCGGAGTGTAAGCATGGGGAACTTTGAGCCGCCGAAGCACAAAGAATCGCGAGCTTGCGATAATGCGGAGGTAAGCGGCTTGCTACGAGCCTGGAGCGAGGGAGACCGAGCCGCGCTTGACCGGCTTACTCCCATTGTTTATGAAGAACTCCGACGGCTGGCAGGGCACTACATGAAAGGCGAGCGCCCTGGTCATAGCCTGCAGGCGACGGCTTTAGTCAACGAGGCCTACATGCGCCTGATCGACTACAAAAGGATGCAGTGGCAGAATCGCGCCCATTTTTTTGCGGTTTCCTCCCAGCTAATGAGGCGCATTCTGGTTGACCATGCACGGCGCCACAATCTGAAGCGCGGAGGCGGGGTGCAACACGTCGCTCTGGAAGAGACAGCCATGGTGGGGGGCGACCGAGCTGCGGACTTGGTCGCACTCGACGACGCGATGGATGCGCTGGCCCATATTGATTTGCGCAAAGTGCAAGTCGTCGAAATGCGTTTCTTCGGGGGGCTCAGCGTCGAGGAGGCGGCGGAGGTGCTGCAGGTTTCGCCCGTCACCGTGATGCGCGACTGGAGTACCGCCAAGGCGTGGCTTTATCGCGAGCTAGCAGGCGAGGCGACCGATGGATTCTGATCGGTGGAAACAGGTGGATCGCTTGCTTCAGGCAGCGCTGGAACGTCCCCCCGGGGAGCGCGATACGTTTCTACGGAGTACATGTGCGGGCGACGAAGCGCTGGAGATCGAAGTAAGGTCGCTGCTGCGGGCGCAGCAGCAGGCTGGAAGTTTCCTGGAGAGTCCCGCCATAGAAGAGGCAGCACTGGCCATCGCGCAGGAACAACGAAAGCAAACGCACGAGGATGGAGATTTTCCGGCTGGTCGTACCGTCTCCCATTACCGCATTGTGGGAAAGCTGGGCAGCGGCGGGATGGGCGTTGTTTGCAAGGCCAAAGACACTGAGCTTGGGCGCTTTGTTGCATTGAAATTTCTGCCCGAGGATCTGTCCCGCGATCCGCAAGCATTGGAACGCTTCCGCCGAGAGGCGCGAGCGGCGTCCGCTCTTAATCATGCCAACATCTGCACCATCTACGAGATCGGCAAACACGATGGGAAATCTTTCATCGCCATGGAGTTTCTGGACGGTGTGACCCTGAAGGATCGCATCGCGGGCCGTCCCACGGAAACTGAATTGATCTTGACGCTGAGTACCGAAATCGCGGACGCACTGGATTCCGCTCACGCCGCCGGCATCGTGCACCGCGACATCAAGTCTGCGAACATCCTAGTCACCACGCGCGGACACGCGAAGGTCCTCGATTTTGGCCTGGCCAAGCTTGCACTCGACGGCGAAGGCATGGGCCTGAACGACTCGACGAGGGACGAATCTCTTACCAACCCGGGCACGGCTGTGGGGACAGTGGCCTACATGTCTCCGGAGCAAGTTCGCGGAAAAAAATTAGATTCGCGGTCCGATCTGTTCTCCTTCGGTGTGGTGCTTTACGAAATGGCAACCGGAACATTGCCCTTCCGCGGAGAAACTACAGGGGTGATTTTTGAATCCATCCTCAACCGCGCCCCTGTGCCTCCCGTGCGATTAAATGTGGACTTGCCGCCCGAGCTGGAAAGAATCATCGGTAAGTGTTTGGAGAAAGACCTGAATCTTCGCTATCAGCATGCCTCGGAAATCCGAGCCGACCTGCGGCGGATGAAACGAGACACGGATTCCGCTCCGATGGTGATCAGTACAGAGAACGCAGCCGCATTTGGCCTCGGAATATGGAAGGCGATCGCTTATGCCTTGGTGGCAATAGTCGTGTTGGCAGGGGGGGCGTACCTCTATCTACAGCCACATCCAAAGCTCACTGACAAAGACAATATCGTCCTGGCCGATTTCACGAACACGACGGGCGATCCCGTGTTTGACGGGACGCTGCGGCAAGGTATGGCCGTGCAGTTGGAACAGTCGCCTTTTCTCAGCCTCATCTCAGAGCAGCGTGTCCTGCACACTTTGTCCCTGATGGGCCAGTCCTCTGATGCGCGGCTTACCCCGGAGCTCGCCCATGAAGTTTGCGAGCGCACCGCGAGCGCCGCCGTCCTTGACGGCTCGATTGCTAATCTCGGAAGCCAGTATGTGCTGGGCCTGCGCGCAAAGAACTGTCGCACAGGTGACATCCTCGATGAAGAACAGGTAGAAGTGGAAAGAAAGGAAGACGTACTGAATGCTCTGACTCAAATTGCAAGTAAGTTCAGAACGCGAGTCGGAGAATCGCTGGTGACGGTTCAAAAGCACGACACTCCACTGGCGGACGCTACCACCCCGTCATTGGAAGCCTTAAAGGCTTATAGCATGGGCTGGAGAGTCGTCGCCTCCCCGGGTGGGGACGCCGCCATTCCCTTCTTTAAACATGCCGTCGAGATCGATCCCAAATTTGCCATCGCATACGCGTCGCTCGGGCTCATGTACGGCTCCAATGGCGAAACCGAACTTGGTACGGAGAACATTAGAAAAGCCTACGAGCTGCGGGACCGTGCCGACGACAACGAGAAGTTCTTTATCACTGCGTATTACGATGGACGGGCAACAGGAAACCAGAGAAAAGCGCAGCAAACCTGCGAGGCGTGGGCACAAGATTATCCTCGTGAGTGGACCCCCCACTCTTTCTTAGCGGGCTTCATTTATCCGGTGCTCGGCGAACACGAAAAGGCAGCGGTAGAGGCTCAAAAAACGATTGAGCTGGCTCCCGATTTTGGCGTTGGTTACGCCCTGCTTGCCTCCAACTCTCTTAGCCTCGACCGTCTGGGAGCAGCCGACGACGCGGTTCGCAGAGCCTCTGAGAGAGGGGTCGAAATCCCCTTGTTAGCCCTCCTCCGGTACGATATTGCCTTTTTAAAAGGCGACAGCGGCAGCATGCAGCGGGAAGTGGACGCGGCTCGGGGAAAATCGGGAGTCGAAGAATTAATTTCTGACCGTCAAGCCTTTGCCCTCGCATCCGCCGGTCAACTGCAAGAGGCCACGAAGATGTTACGCCGGGCAAGCGAATTAGCGCAGCAGGCGGGGCATCGAGAAAAGGCGGCTGGCTTCGAAATTCGAGCTGCGCTGTGGGAGGCCTTTTATGGGAACGCTCCTGCAGCAAAGCCAGCCGCGATGGCAGCCCTTGCACTTGCCAGGAACCGGGAGGTGCAGTATGGCGCGGCCCTCGCTCTGACAATCTCGGGAGATTCTTCTCATGCTCAAACGCTGGCCAACGACCTGCAAAGCAGTTTCCCCGAGGACACTTCGGTTAAGTTCAGTTATCTGCCTTCCGTGCGTGCGTTTCTTGCCCTGAACCATGGCGAATCCGCAAAGGCTATCGAAATCCTCCAAGTCGCCGTACCCTATGAACTGGGCCAGCCACGCAGCACTCAAACGAGTTTCTTCGGGGCCCTCTATCCCATCTATGCGCGTGGCCAAGCATATTTAGTCGCGCGCCAAGGCGCTGAGGCTGCCAGGGAATTTCAGAAAATTGTAGATCACCCCGGGATAATCGTTGGGGATCCAATCGGCGTACTGGCTCGCGTCCAACTGGGACGAGCGTATGCCATCCAGGGAGACGCCACCAAAGCAAAAGCCGCCTATCAGGACTTCCTCACTCTATGGAAGCACGCCGATCCCGACATTCCTGTCTTGAAGCAGGCCAAGGCAGAGTATGCGAAGTTACAATAGGGGCCGCGAGGAGTCACCCGACGACTCTGGTTACCTGGCAAATCGGAAGTTATGTTCGAACGCAGACTCCCACATCGTCCAGAAGTCGACTTCTGGGAAGGTCCGGTGGCCCTAGGTTAGCTGGTTAGCTGCTCATGGGCTCGCGCGCCCCGGCCCCATTCCCCGATCCCCCATCCCATCCGCTCCCGCGCGCCCCGGCCCCTTCCCATTCACCCCCCCGTTCCACTCCAATCACACGCACGCATCGCTCGGACCGGATTTAACACGGTCGGGACGGGTGCCATAGCGTTCAAGCAT